>OLQN01000184.1_pt1 | contig 56164 bp, 33 predicted proteins | sample 1673181 | NCBI WGS metagenome assembly OLQN01 (sample SAMEA3136763, study PRJEB25190) | human gut metagenome | biome: human gut; feature: human-associated habitat; material: faeces | place: Austria | collected 2013
GTATCTACCGAAAGGTTGCGGACAATCAAGTTAAAGCACTTCGTTTCATCCTATCAGGATCACACGAAGATATGCTCCAACTTGAAAGCGATGGACGCTTAGAGGAGTGGTGCCATAGTACGATGCAGTGGCTTTATACCACCTTTGGCAAGGCAAACGTGGTGGCAGCCACACTTCATGCTGATGAAGAGACCCCGCACATACATGCGACAGTTGTCCCAATTGTCACGGGAGAAAGGAGAAAAGCCAAACAGGAAGCTGAGAATGGCAAGCGTAAGTACAAGACAAAGAAAAACAAGATACGGCTCTGTGCTGATGATCTGCTTACACCCAAGAAGCTCGAGGAGTATCAAACCTCCTACGCAGAGCAAATGCGACCATTTGGGCTGAGTAGAGGGGTACAAGGATCTGAAGCCAAGCACCGTACTAATATGGAGTATTACAAAGAGCTCCTCAAAGAGACCAAGCAGAAACAACTTGAGGAGGAAGAACTAAGTCAAAAGGTCAGAGAGTTGGAAAAGCAGGCGGGCAAGCTCCGAGTAAAAGGTACGCTCTACTCGCTCTTTGGCAACTCCGAACTTGACAAGGCGGAACAGCGCATCGAAGAGTTGGAGCAAGAAGTCGAACGGCAACAACATCTTTTGGAAAAGGAGAAAGCCGAAATCCACAAGGAGGTCATACTTCTTCAGGACACCATTAGAGATAAGGACAAGACTATCTCTGAACAACACCGAGAAATCAAGGTGTACGAGGAGGAGCGGAGTTTTATCAAACGCTTCTTCCACAGCTTCTACCTTTTACTCAATATCCGTCTGATGCTCCGAAAGATGGGCTTTGATGATGATACGGTGGTCAAGATGCACAAAGATCAAGAAATCGTCCGTGGTACGGCTACGGCATACTCGGGAATGTACAAACGAAACTTCACGGAGGAAAATGCGGAGCTACGCATTATAACCAACGAGAAGCGTCAGCCTATTCTTACCATCAATGGACTATCTGTTCCAGATTGGTGCGAACAGAAATGGAAACAGTTTGTCAATCGTAATCGCTCGCAACGACTGTAGAGATAAGACATCTCCTTCCCCTTTCATTGTAATGTTGGAGCTTCGACTAAACTTTTAAGAAGAAAATCACGCAAGAACGCTCACTTTCTCCCACGAATCACTACCTTTGCAAGTGATAATAGTGAGCGTTCTTTGGCTATCCAAAACGATGTACTTCAAAGCACTCCGCTCATTTCTAAATCGTTACCTATCCGCATCGCTCCAAACGGTAACCTCTTACTTCTCAGCTAGATAGCCCGAAACTAAAAAATTACGGAGGAACTTTTCAGTTCCAACGGAGGAACGGTCAGTTTCCAACGGTGGAAAATAAAGTTTCCAGCGTTGGAAATTTATTTTTCCTAGGTAGGAATTTTTCGATCCCTAGGGCGGGACGAATAAATTCCAAGGGAGGGACGATTTGATCCCCACGGAGGGACGAATAAATCCCAAGGGAGGGATTTTTATGTCCCATGCGTGGTGGAACGGAGGTGATGCGGAGCATAAGCACAACAAAAGCCGTGTAGCTCGGATGGCTACACGGCTTTGCTATGTTGGGGAGCCTGCTGGGCTTACACCTGAGGCTCGGGATAGTCGGACAGACTAGGTGAGGTCTACGGCATGTACCTCCTCAGGCGTGGTGGGCTCGGGCTTGGCATCGAGGATGTCAGCGAGAGGACCGTAGTCGTTTTCCCACTCGGTAGATGAGATACGTACGTAGGTGCTGTAGCGCTTGTAAGCCGAGCGGAGTGACTCGTTGGCTAGCTCCTCAGCAATCTCTGGGTACATCTTAAAGAGTGAAGCGTAGCGTACCTCGCCCTTGAGGAAGTCCTTGAACTTCGTGAAGTCTGGCTCCTTGCTGTCGAGTACGAAGGGGTTCTTGCCCTCCTGCTCACGACGTGGGTCGTGGTGCCAGAGGTGCCAGTAACCGCACTCTACGGCGCGCTTCTGCTCGTTCTGCGCATTACCCATACCACCCTTGAGTCCGTGTGAGATACAGGGTGAGTAAGCGATCACGAGTGATGGACCCTCGTAAGCCTCAGCCTCGCGGAGTACCTTGAGCGTCTGAGCGGGGTTGGCGCCCATAGCGATCTGAGCTACATAGACGTAACCGTAGGTGGTTGCGATGAGACCTAGATCCTTCTTGCGGACACGCTTACCTGATGCGGCAAACTTAGCGATAGCACCCAGAGGTGTACTCTTAGAGGATTGTCCACCCGTATTAGAGTAGACCTCCGTATCGAGTACGAGGACGTTGACGTTCTTGCCCGAAGCGAGTACATGGTCGAGACCTCCGAAGCCGATATCGTATGCCCATCCGTCACCACCGATGATCCACTGTGAGGGCTTGACGAAGTAGTGACGCAGGTTGTAGATGTAGTGCATGTGACCCTTAGCCTCAGCATCGAGCAGAGGTAGGATCTTGTAGCTGAGCTGCTGTGAAGCATCGCCATTGAAGCGCTGCTCGACCCACTCGCTGAGTAGCTGACGTAGCTCATCGCTAATCGGCTCCTTACCCTCCTCTAGAACCTCCTTGACGAGGTGTACGAGGCGGTTGCGGTTGGAGCTAGAGGCGATGTACATACCCATACCAAACTCAGCATTGTCCTCAAAGAGAGAGTTAGCCCATGCGGGACCCTCGCCACGCTCATTGGTCGTGTAGGGAGTAGAAGGTGCTGAAGCTGAGTAGATAGAGGAGCATCCGGTAGCGTTTGCCACTACCTGGCGAGTGCCGAAGAGCTGCGTTAGTAGCTTGACATAAGGAGTCTCACCACAACCAGAGCAAGCTCCAGAGTACTCAAAGAGGGGCTGTGCAAACTGTGAGTTCTTGACGTTGGACTGTACGTCGACCATGTAAGACTTGTTGGTCACCTGATGACGCATGTAGTCCCAGTCGCACTGCTTGTCGCGAACCTCGTCGAGGTGCACCATCTTGAGAGCCTTACCCTGCTTATTGCCTGGACAGGTGTTGACGCAGTTGGCGCAACCGAGACAGTCGAGGTAGTTGACCTGAATGCGGAACTTGAGGCCAGCCTCCTTGAAGCCCTTGCCCGTAGCATCAAGTAGTGCTACGTCGGTACCCTGAGCCTCCTGCTCGTTGAGTAGGAATGGGCGGATCGTAGCGTGAGGACAGACGAAGGCGCACTGGTTGCACTGGATACAGTTGTCCTCGATCCATACAGGTACGAGGTCAGAGACACCACGCTTCTCCGAGTCAGCCGTACCAGAGTCCCAGGTACCATCCTCGCGACCTGCGAAGGCAGAGACGGGGAGTGTATCACCCTTCTGAGCGTTGATGACACGTACTACGTTCTGTACGAAGTCGGTGTCGCCAGCGTGCTTGACAGCAGGCTCGTCGGGTAGGTTAGCCCACTCAGCCTTGACAGGAACCTGGATGACGTTGGCTCCCTCGTCGACAGCTGCGAAGTTCTTATTGACAATCTCCTCACCCTTGCGAGAGTAAGACTTGACGATGAACTTCTTCATCTGCTCTACAGCTAGATCGTAAGGTATGACGCCAGAGATCTTGAAGAAGGCACTCTGCAGGATCGTGTTCGTGCGGTTGCCTAGACCAATGCGCTGAGCGATCTCGGTAGCGTTGATCATGTAGAAGGAGATCTCGTTCTCAGCGAGGTAACGCTTGATGTGGTTAGGTAGGTGCTCCTCGATGCTGTCTAGATCCCAGACAGAGTTGAGGAGGAACGTACCACCCTTGCGAAGTCCTGCGAGGACATCGTACATGCGTAGGTAAGCAGGTACGTGGCAAGCAACGAAGTTGGGGCGTACGACTAGATAGGTACTACGGATGGGCTGATCGCCAAAGCGTAGGTGAGAGGCGGTAAAGCCACCGCTCTTCTTAGAGTCGTAAGCGAAGTAAGCCTGGCAGTACTTGTTGGTGTTTTCGCCAATGATCTTGACGGAGTTTTTGTTTGCACCAACCGTACCATCAGCACCTAGTCCGAAGAACTTAGCCTCGTAAGCATCGCTCTCGAGCTCGACCTCCTTGCCTAGGGGTAGAGACTTGAAGGTGACATCGTCGACGATACCAACGGTAAACTGATCCTTCGGCTCGTTCATCGCTAGATTGTCAAAGACGGCGATGATCTGAGCGGGTGTCGTGTCCTTGCTCGATAGACCGTAGCGACCGCCTACGACGAGCGGAGCATTGGGCTGTGTGTAGAGAGCGTTCTTGACATCGAGGTAGAGCGGATCACCAGCAGCTCCTGGCTCCTTGGTGCGGTCGAGGACAGCGATACGCTTGACACTCTTGGGCAGTGCACCGAGGAAGTGCTCTACGCTGAATGGACGATAGAGGTGTACGGCTACGAGTCCTACCTTCTTGCCCTGAGCGCGTAGGTAGTCGATAGACTCGCGGATGGCCTCTGTGGCAGAGCCCATAGCGATAACAACATGCTCAGCCTCGGGATCTCCGTAGTAGTCGAAGAGGTGGTAGTGACGTCCCGTGATCTTAGCTAGCTGATCCATATAGTCCTGTACGATAGCGGGGACTGCATCGTAGAAGGGGTTGGAAGCCTCACGAGCCTGGAAGAAGATGTCGCCGTTCTGAGCAGTACCACGTACTACTGGAGCATGCGCACTGAGTGCACGCTCACGGAACTGACGCAGAGCCTTCTGGTCGATGAGTGGCTCGAGGTCCTCGTTAGAGAGGTACTCGATCTTCTGGATCTCGTGTGATGTGCGGAAGCCATCGAAGAAGTGTATGAAAGGTATGCGGCTCTTGATAGCTGTGAGGTGGGCTACAGCAGCGAGGTCCATGACCTCCTGTACAGAGCCCGTGCAGAGCTGTGCAAGACCCGTCATACGAGCACTCATCACGTCTTGGTGATCACCGAAGATAGAGAGTGCTTGCGATGCAATCGTACGAGCAGCGACGTGGTAGACGCCTGGGAGTAGCTCACCAGCCACTTTGTACATATTAGGAAGCATCAGGAGTAGTCCCTGAGATGCGGTAAAGGTGACACCGAGAGCACCAGCCTGTAGAGCACCGTGCATAGCGCCAGCAGCACCAGCCTCGCTCTGCATCTCCTGTACCTCGACGATCTCTCCGAAGATGTTCTTACGCTTTGCAGCTGCCCACTCATCGACATACTCCGCCATCGTGGAGGAGGGGGTGATAGGGTAGATAGCAGCTACCTCGCTAAACATGTAGGCGACATGTGCGGCCGCTTGGTTGCCGTCACAGGTCATTGTCTTTTTAGTTGGATTAGCCATTTCTATGTATTGATATTCCTTGTGTGTTGTTGTTAGTATGTTGCTTTAGTAGATAAAGCCGAAGAGCCATAGCGGGATGACATTGTCATGCCCCATGGGGATGCCTTGCACTGCGTAGTAACGGTCGGGACGATAGCGCCCGCCGAGCTCCTTATCAATGCGAAATTCATAAGTCTCGTCCAGTACGAAGTGTACCTGTGCCCGCCCCCCTGCATTGACTTGGTGTGCATGATGTAGGTGCGTTAGGAAGAAGGTGGAGTAAAGCTCAGGACTGGTCACCGGCTCGGGGACGAGGGCGTAGCCTATGTTGGTGTTTTGCAGATAGCACATGGCCGGCTTGCGTGTGGTCGCCTCAGAGCCTACACGGTATAGCTGCGTGACGAGACCTGCGTCGGAGAGAATGTGCATATAGTTGGAGATGGTAGCGCGTGAGGCACTGATCATCTGCGAGAGTTGCGAGATATTGGGCGAGGTAGGTGCCGTGCGCCCCAGTTCGTAGAGTAGTCTACGCAACTTGGGTAGGAGACGCTGGTCGAGGTTGCGTAGAAAGCTCACATCGACCTCCAGCATCATGTTGATATTCTTCAGCAGATTCTCCGAGTAGTTGCGATCCTCGAGGAAGAAGGGGTAGTAGCCGTGGTGCGTGTAGTCCGCCAAGTAGTTGAGCGGATTGACCATCCCCATGATCTCGCGAGAGATGGTCTCGTGATCCTTCAGTATCTCCTCGAGCGTGACCTGCGGGAGGTTAAGCCCCGTCTTGAGCTGTATGAACTCACGGAGCGAGAAGCCGTCTAGTCGGTAGACAGCTCCTGGCAGTTGCTCCTCGATGGGGAGTGCCGAGTCGTATTGTACGATCGAGGTGGTGTAGATAATCTGCAGATCCGGCATCAAGCGCATGCACGCTAGCAGATCTTCGTGCCACGAGGGGTACTTATAGATCTGGTCTAGCAGCAGATGCCGCCCGCCATGGTCGTAAAAGGTCTTAGCAAAGTCTACAAGCGTCTCACTCGTAAAGAGGAAGTTGTTGAGATTGACATAGAGACACTTTCTATTGAGCGACCCAAAAGTCCTCGCAGCGTAGTCTAGCAGGAAGGTTGTCTTGCCCACACCACGACAGCCATAGATGCCGATGAGCGGGGCGGAGAAATCAATCTCGCCAAAGAGGCTGCGCTGTATCGGATTGCTCAGGTTGCGCAGCAGGTAGTCGTGTGTTCTATAGAGTGCCTCCACTACTTTATCTTGATGCTTGGACTAGATACCTATATCTTGGTACGACAAAGGTACGCAAACTTCTCCAATTGACAAGTGCTCTTGGCAAAAATCTTCACAAAATGAGCGAACTGACCGATTCGGATGACAAGTTACCCCAAATAGACTAGCAAGGAGTAGGCACTACTTACCACTTGATACAGAGCAAATAAGCAGTTTATCGAGAGCCTTTCCGCTCTCATGTAGCCCTGCTGATAGTTGAGGGGGATAAATACAAAAAATAGGAGGCAAGCGTCTAGGTGCTTACCTCCTACTAGATTGTCTCATGACGATAAATGGGCGAACTGGTGGGGCTGTCCGCGTGGCGGTCTGTACTACATTATCTTATGTTGCGACTGATCTGCGGCGACCTTGCTTAGCTCCTCCTCGAGATCGAAGGGGATATGCTCGCCACGCTCGAAGGAGGCAAAAAGCTCGCTATTGAGACTCTTGTACTCTGGGATTGCCTGCTTGAGCAGGTAGACGACACCATCTACATCTCCTTGACGTGCCAACTGCCGGAAGAGCAGCACCATCAGGTGGATGCGCTCGAACGACTCCTCACGGGTCTGTACGATGTGAATCTTATTGTGTGCCGTGGGGAGGTCTTTCTCCTTGTCGTGGATAGTCTCCTCGTAGAGCTTCTCTCCAGGTCGTAGCCCCGTGTAGACGATCTTGATGTCTTTGTCCGGTTCGTAGCCTGCTAGGCGTATCATGCGCTTAGCGAGATCGGCGATCTTGACTAGATCACCCATATCAAAGACGAAGACCTCGCCTCCATGTGAGAGCATACTAGCCTCTAGGACTAGCTGGCTAGCCTCGGGGATGGTCATGAAGTAACGCTCGATGCGTGGATCGGTGACCGTGAGGGGACCGCCACGCTGTAGCTGACGCTTGAAGGTGGGGATGACGGAGCCGGCCGAGTTAAGCACATTGCCGAAGCGGGTTGTCGCAAAGCGTGTCGGCACAGTCGCTTGGACCTCTCCTCGTTTGATCGCTAGGTCTAAGCTCTGGACGATCATCTCACAGAAGCGCTTGGTAGCTCCCATGACGCTACTCGGATTGACCGCTTTGTCTGTCGATAGCATGACCATCTGATCGACGCCATACTCGAGACATTTGCTCGCTATGTTGAAGGTGCCGACGATATTGGTAGTGACAGCTTCACAAGGGTTTTCCTCCATGAGCGGTACGTGCTTGTAGGCAGCTGCGTGAAAGACTTTGTCGGGGTGGAACCGCCGCATGACAAAGTCTAGTCGCTGAGGGTTGCGTATGTCTCCCATGACATAGGCGAAGTGTCCGTCAGGATAGCATCTCTGTAGCTCTAGGCGCAACTCGTGCATCGGAGTCTCTGCGATGTCAAGGAGCACGATGAGCTGAGGCTCTAGGCGGGCGAGCTGACGGACTATCTCACTACCGATAGAGCCTGTGGCTCCCGTGACGAGAATCGTCTTGTCGTGTAGTGCCTCCGAGATAGGCTTCATGTTGAGGAAGATGGCCTCACGACCAAGTATGTCTTCGATCTGTATCTCCTCGATGGGGGGACGGCTATCTACGTTGAGTATGCGTCGTGGCTCCTGATCGACGAGGAGGCGTATCTTGCGATCTATGCAGATCGATGCAAAGGGGGCATTCTCGTGCAGCACATCGTAACCAGAGAAGAGAAGGACGGAAACGTGATGCTCATCTAGTAGTGCGGAGAAGCTGGTGGTGTCTGGTGTGTAGAAGATGGGTTTGCCACCGACGGTCATGCTGTGAGTAGGCTGCTCTGTCTCGACGAACCCTATGACATAGAGCCCCTTGTCCTGATAAGAGTTGGCGAGCTTGTCAGCAAGCTGTGAGGATCTATCGTTGACGCCAAAGATGACTGCAGGGGTGCGACTTATCGTCGTGGGAGCTCCATTGACAAAGCTCCAGATAAACTGCACGACGATCCTGAAGCCCGTCAAGAAGAAAAGCGTGAAGAACGTGTCTAAGGCGAAGTGTAGCACGCCAAAGAACCATCCCCTAGACAGAATGCCCAAGGTCAGCCCCAGTACGAATGCTTTGCTCAGTGATAACCACAGGTAGTTAAAGCCATTAGAGAAGGTCCGAATGCGGATTATCCCCTTGTAAACGGGAAAGATGAACAGTACAATCAGCGAAACCACTCCCGAAAGCCCCAAAAAAGAAAGGGTAGGGTGTGTCAGTCCTGTGTACTCTATGATAGTCTCATGGAAGTAAATCCCAGTGAGCGTAAGAAGCGTGTAGCTAGCTATAAAGACAGCAGACAGCGAGGCTATGATGCTCAAGAGTAAGTCAATGAGCGCAATAATGCGGTAGTTGACATATCGACTACCTAAGCATTTGCGTAGGAACTCTTTTGTTTTTACCGTAACCATGCTTCGATTAGTTTTGCGGGGGGGCTGGCAGACGTTCATAAGCGGGCGGTTTTTTCTCTTTAACTTTACTATATGAGATGCTCTAGATGTGCATTATTCGTGTGGAGACACGAGTGTTTGGTTATTGCTCATGAGAGCGCGTATAGGCTCTTCGTAGCGAGCGTAAGTCTTGGCAGATGCGATCGTCTTACGAAAGCGTTCTATGCGATGGGTGTCTGTGCCTACAAAGCTATAGAGACCTCGCTCGAGGAGCTGCTGAGCACGCTTCTCGACACGCTCTCCATACATGCCTGTGAGGCTGAAGAGGTTGAGCTGGAAGGCGCACCCTGCACCTCGTAGGCGACTATACTCCTCATCGTTCATATAGAGGTATCGCTCTGGATGAGCCAACATCGGTATGGCACCTGCCGAGATGACACGCTGGATGAGCCGGTAAAGGTCTAGGGGAGCACCTACGAACGAGGTTTCCACGAGGAGGTACTTACTATCGCCTAGTGTGAGCAATGGCTTGGCGAGGTGCGCCTCGAAGCCTTCGTCTAGCATGTGCTCAGCTCCGAGCGTGAGCGGCATATCTAGATCTGACAGGTCAGGGAGCAGTCGCTCTAGCTCTTGCCTTAGGGTGTCGCTGTCGTTGTGCGGATAGCGCCTATAGATGTGTGGCGTGGTGATGATGCGCTGGATGCCGACCGAGCGCATTGCCTCGATGAGCTGGCGGGTCTCGTCTAGCGAGCGGCTGCCGTCATCGACCGCAGGGACGAGGTGACAGTGTATGTCTGTCATCCCCTCGAGCCAGCCAGCAGCGACGATGTCTACCTTCTTATGCCTTGTCAGCCACCACATAGTGTCTAGAGATCTACCGTAGCAATGGATTCGTTTTAATCCTCCTTTTCATTACCGTAGCTTCCGTAGCTTCCATAGCTCCCGTAGCTATAGCCATAGGAAGAGGCTCCTACACCCGCATCGTTAAGCACTATGCTGAGTCCCTTGAGACGCTTCTCACGATAGAGCTTCTCCAACTCTGGTAGGAGACGACGTGGTAAGTGATTCTCACGGACGACCATAATGGTGATGTCCGTCAGATGACTGATGACACGGGTGTCAGCGAGGTTGAGGACAGGGATTGTGTCTAGCACGATATAGTCAAAGGTCTCATCGGAATAACGCAGTAGCTCCTCAAAGCGTGGCGACATGAGTAGCTCTGTAGGATTGGGCGGTATGGGACCACTAGGTACGATATAGAGCATCTCAGACTGGGCTGTGGAGCAGACGATCTCCTCTGGCGACATATTGCTGTCGGAGAGGTAAGAGGTGAGTCCTAGTTGTCCAGCTTGGTGCAGACCGATGGCCTTCGAGAGCGTATTCTTACGAATGTCACAGTCTATCAGCAATACACGGTTGCCAGCTTGTGCTAAGCTCAGTGCAAGGTTGGACGAAGTAAAGGTCTTGCCCGAGCCTGGTATAGCAGAGGTGACTAGGATGCGCTTGTTAGGTGCATCGTGGTCGGGTGTGAGGAAAGAGATATTGGAGCGTACGACGGTGAAAGCCTCGGAGACGAGACTACGTCTGTGATGCCCGACGATGAACATACGAGCTGCTTGGTCTATGATCTCGTTTCGCTCCTTACTGCTTAGTCCTACAAGTTTATCTTTGATCTGCTCCTCTACCTGCTTGATATGCTTCTTGGATGCCTTGTAGTGAGGTATCTCGCCTAGCACGGGGATGGTGGTGTAGAGCTCTATGTCTGCCTTACCTCGTATCCTATTATTGGCAATGCCTCGTATATATAGTACAGCAACTGGGATTAGCAGACCGAGGAGCCCGGCAGCGAGCATGATGATCGGTACACGAGGACTGACTGGCTCGGCAGGACCTGTGGGTGCCTGGATGAGACGAGCGTTAGACTCGGCAGCTTCGATAGAGAGTGCGTTTTGCTCCCGTACGTTGAGGAGGAAGAGGTAGAGCTCCTCCTTGATCTTCTGCTGTCGGTAGATGCTCCCCACGATGCGCTCCTGCATAGGCACAGAGGTGATACGCCCCTTGTAGCTAGACTGCTCGGAGAGAATGCCTTGACGCTCCACCTCGAGTGTCGATATGAGGTTGTCTATGGATGTGATGATAGAGAGTCGCTGTGCAGCGAGCTGGGTGTTGAGCTCCTGAACGAGCGGGTTCTGGCTACTAGAGTTAGTTTGTAGCTGGTCACGCTTGAGCAGTAGTTCGTTGTACTTAGCGATAGCCGCTTCGATAGCCGGAGAGGCAATACCCACATTGGCTGGAATGAGAGACTCCATCTGATTCTTGTCCTTAAGGTGACCTCGGACAAACTGAGCGATGGAGATACTATTGTTTAGCTCGACAAGCCGCGTCTTGACTTCCGAGCTGCCCTTGATGTACTCTTGCGCTTCGGCCTGTATGTCGGCGATCTGCTGCGACTGCTTGAAGCCTTCGATCTCCGCATCAACCTGCCCCAGCTCAGAGCTAATGATAGCTAGGCGATCATCGACAAAGCGCTGCGTACTCTCGGCTATCTTGACCTTGTCCGAGCGCTCTAGCTCCGTGTAGACGAGGATGAGTGTGGAGAGAAAGTCCTCAGCCAGCTGTGGATTGCCCGACTGTATGGTGAGCTTGATGACGGAGGCGTCCTTCTGCTGGAGAGATACTTGGAGCGCCTTCATATAGCTACGCACGACCGCATTGAAGTTGTCTTTTTGCACCTTCACTACTTCGTAGTTTGAGAAGTTGCTGTAGTATGGTGTGCTCTCTACGACTATTTTGCCAACGGGCGTGGCAATGGTGTCGCCTAGTGTTGCGACGATAGGCTCTTGCACCTTGCCGGTCAGCGAACTCTTGATGTCGTAGAGGATCACTTGGTTGTCTGCATCATCTTTGTCCAGCTTGACACGGAGGCTGACCTTTTCGTCTGGATCAGCATCGACAAAGCGAATGTATACGGGCGACTGCTTGTAGAGGTCTCTCTCTCGTAGCCCTGCATCGTAATGGTACTGCACATCTAGTCCGAGGCGACGTACGGTCTCGCTGACGACACGCTCGGTGCCTAAGATAATGATCTGATTAGAGACATCATCGCTGTAGGAGTGCTTGTCTCCCGTAAACTGCGCTAGCTGCGCTATGGCAGAGTTGATCGAGGTCTCACTCTTGATCAAGAGACTCGCAGAGCGACTGTATTGATGGGATGAGGACTTGATATAGAGAAATCCTAGCGCCAGGCAAACGAGGAATGATAACAGTATGAAGAGCCAGTTGCCCTGAAGGATCACCAGAATATCTCGTAGGGAGAATGTGCTGACCTCCTCAGAGGAGTGTATAGGCTCCTGCTGGTTAGAAGTTGTGGGGTATTCCATGCTAATAAACCGTGCTGAGTAGTAGTTAGAGCCAGAGGTGCTTATCTCTTCTGGCTAGCTATAATCGTGAAGACGAAGGTGGTCAGAGAGGTCGCTGTACTGACCACGCTGAGCCAAGTCCCCACGTTATTGTTGGGATTGATACTAGCTGTCTGTGCTTTGGCATCGTTGGGCTCTACATATACGATGTCTCCCTGACGGAGGAAGTAGCATGGAGACTCAAATATCTTGTTGCTGCGCAAGTCGTGAGCTACGATGTATCGCTCTCCGTCTATCTCTCGTATGACTAGTACGTTGTCTCTGCGCCCCTGTATGGTTAGGTCGCCCGCCATAGCGATAGCGTCTAGGAGGGAGACCTGATCACTTACCATAGGGAAGCGACCCGGACGAGCCACCTCGCCCAGTACAGAGATCTGAGCATTGAGCAGAGAGACTGTGACGGTCGCATCGTTGAGGAAGCCTTTGTCGCGGAGTGCTGTGGCGATCTTCGTGTTGAGTTCATTGCGGGTTAGTCCCTCCACATGGACACGTCCTAGTGCTGGAAAAGCAATGTAACCCTCATCGTCCACCATGTAGCCTTGCTGGGTATTAGACGCTGAGATGCCGAACGCATTGTAGTATCCGACCATTGGAAGGTTAAAGGGGTCAGAGAGCTCTCGATTCTTGGAGTTGACGGTGATGCCGAGCATATCGCCCTTGGCAATACGCAAGACGGGTACACTGTACTGGCTCTGAGAGCCTATGGAGGCATCTTGCAGGTAGACGACATCTTTGCGTGACGCGCATGAAGTCGTTATAAGGCAGAGTGCCACTACTAGAAGAGTTCCTATATGGGTTTGAGCTGAAAACTTCATTCTTAAGTAGATGCGTTGTATGATTTGCTTAGGGGGGGGGATTCCAAAAGAGACAGGGCAAAGCTCTTTTCTCTCACTTCGAAAGCTTTTCCCTTCAGTTGGTTACTATATTATCTATTTTAGCAAGGGCAAAGATACGTATAAATAGTGGTTCAAGAGACTCTTCTCGTGACAAATAAGGCACTCCTTTACTTTAAGGCGGTCTGTAGGAAGTCCGTAGAGTCTGCACGATGTTGCGCCATCGTCTGCGCTATAGCTTTTACATCGTAGAGCTGAGGCGAGCTGACTAGTTCGTACGCTCCCTCCTGATGGCTCTCCAAGCCGAAAACCTTGATAAGCGAGTCAAAGCGACTGCAGCCGCCACGGTTATTGACGATAGCGACAAAAGGCTTGCCAAAGATGAGCGAGAAGGCCACCCCATGAAAGGAGTCTGTCACCACACACCGAGCGTTGAGGATCCCCTCGAGCCAGGCCTCTACGGGAGGTAAGATGCACGCCTCTAGACTCCCGCCTCGTGCGCTCCAGTGCCGCCACGGCGAGAAGAGGCGGTAGGTGGTATGCTGCGCCTCTGCTACCTGCTGGGCAAGCGCCTCCTTGTGAGGTGTGTCGGTAAGCATATAGGCAAAGACCTCGCTCGAAGGCTCCACCTGCAATCCTAATAGGTCGATATACTCATCCCTCGTGAGGAGCATCGTCGGGTCTAGCACCCACTGCGCTGAAGCACCAAACCGCTGCTCCAAAATCGGCACAGCAGAGTGCTCACGCACGGAGATCGCCACAAAGCGGCTCAAGAGATCGCTGTAAATAGCCGTTCGCTCGGGAGCAATGTCGATTGGATCCACACCAAAAGAGGCGGCATAGGCGATGCGTCGCACATCGTCTGTCTCGGGGATAAAGCGAAAGAAGTAGTCGTCGAGCATCGGGACGAACGCCTGTCGCCACACCTGATCACTCCCCACGATATAAGCATGGGCGGGCTGCTGGCGGTAGTACTCCCGTAGCTCTGTGTCACTGCGGAGTGGTGGCGAGAGCGTGATGTGCTGCTCTACGAAGCGTGCTGTGTGCTGCAGCACGATACGCTCCGCCCGCTTAGACTGGTCGTAGGGTATATGCGTTAGTGCTAGGAGTCGTGACTTAGCCCATCGCCTTAGCGGAGAGCGTTGGTCGAAGGGGATGTCTAGCGTCACAGGCTCATAACCCATCTTACGCAAGGCCTGTTGCAACGCATACGCCTGGATGATACCGCCATAGTTAGCCCCTAGGGGGTGCGTCAGTATATGGATCCGTTTTGTCGTCATTTTGCTTAGTCTAGTCAGTTGTTGGGAGCCGGTCGCCTTTTAGAGAGATGCAGATAACCCTTGACGAGTTGTCTCTCTTCGGCTGTCAGCGAGAGTGTTAGGATCACCACGGCACACAGCCCGCCGAGCAAGATCGAGGCTACCAAGAGTCCCCAGATAGAGCCAACGTATGGGAGTAGGTGCCGATAGAGGTAAGCACCTAGTAGCATGACGATGGTCGGTGGTAAGATGGGTAGCACCACACGCTTGAGGTAGTAGCCCACGCCTAGCGCGTGATACTTATAGGAGAGTATCAGACGCACCGCCAGGCACGATATAGAGACTACTATATTAATGTATACCGAGTACTCTGGAGGGGCACCCAGCCAAAAGGCGAGCATAGAGAGCGGTAGGATCATGATGATCATCCCCCCGACCAACACTTGGTAAGTGCGCACACGTCCTGTCGCTTGGATGCCTGTCATCAGCGCTCCCGAGAGGCTCTCTATGAGCATTACGATGAGCGTCAGCTGGAGCAGTAGCGAAGCATACTCAGGTGGCTTGACCAACCATAAGCGCAGCAGTAGATCGAGGTCTAGCGCAAAGGGTATTACCACGCAAAGCATCAGTAGGTAAGAAATCTTAGCACTGGCGCAAATGAGCTTGTGGAGGTAGCCATACTCGGCAGCAGCGTACGACTTGATGATCTGCGGATTAGCCGCCATCTGGTAGTTATTAGAAAAGCTAATCAGCGCACTGCGTACCGAGTTGACAATGCCAAAAGCAGCGTTTAGTAGTGGCCCGAAGAAGTAGTTGTAGACGATGTTGATACCCTGCGTCTGCGCCACAGCAGCTAGATTGCCAAAGAGATTCCACCCCGAGTAGGCGAGTATCTCGCGATAGGCAGACCGGTCTCGTACCCAGCGGAAGTGTACCTGACGAAAGAGTCGTCTCGTGCTCCCCACATAGCAGAGTGCCATCACGCCACTGACGGCAAGAAGTAGGATCGGGTAGAGGAGGAGTTGATCGCCAGCATAGCTCTTGAGGAGCAGCACGGCACCAAGCCGCAGAGCGATGTCTACGATGCTGAGCAGAGCAAAGAGATTCATCCGCTCGTGTGAGACGATGAGGCTCTGAAACGGAGTGAGCAGCATATTGACCACAAAGGTCCCCAAGGATATAAAATAGATCCACAGTGCCACCGTCATACGTTCGGGCGGTGCCACGAGGTTGTTGGGTACGTACCATAGACCGAAGGGGATGGCGATAGCGCATACGAGCAAGACCAGCAGTAACTGGACCACGATCGAGACACTGTAGATGCGCCCTACGCCTGGGTAGTTGCTTCGACCCAGCTCGTAGGAGTAGAAGCGCTGTGTCGCGGAGACCATCGCTCCATTGATAAAGCCAAAGGCCGTCACCAAGCTCCCCACCACCTGATAGATGCCGAAGTCCTCCACGCCGAGTGCAGCCAGGAGTACACGGGAGATGTAGAGGGAGAGGAGGGTGACCACCGACATGCGCACAAAGAGAAAGAGCGTATTGCGAGCGATACGCTGTGAGCGAGACGACGGCATGTGCCCATCGGTAATCTTGTCGTGTAGATCTTGTGCCATAGGATCTGCTGAGCAGTAGAGTGCGACTCGTCAGTGATAGCCACACCGGTACAAAGGTAATGAAATCACACGATCAGCCACCGCCCCTCCACTTCGCCTTTAGGGCCGACGCATTATATACGATGAGTTCATCTACCGCTATATGCCTCGCTTGTCGCTCAAGTGTAGCTCCTGACGGAGCGATTATGAGGCGTCGACACGGGCTGGGCAAATCCAACGCCGAGTCGTTACAATAATTTAGAGTTGGATACGTATAGAAACGGCGCTATATCGAGGAAAAGTGATTTCCACGTGGAGATTTCGAAATACCCACGTGGAAAAGGAAAATTCTTCACGTGGGCGCGAAATAAAACTTCGGAAGAATCAAATGAAACTTCGGAGGAATCAAATGAAACTTCGGAGGAATTTTTTGACGCCCACGTGGAAAATAAAAAATGTCCACGTGGATATTCGAGAAAGGAGGGAATCGGACGAATTTCCCCGTAAAGATATGTAAATAGAGATTAGAGGTTAGAAGTTAGAGATTAGAGATCGAAGAGATTAGATGGCAGAGGTGACACATTATATATGGTAACCTCATCTATCCTCTCGCTTGTCGCTAATGAGTTTCGTCTGAAAAGGCGATTATAATGCGTCAGCCCTGCCAACTGAGACTATAAATATTGCTGTCCGAAAGTTTTTTGAGGGGAAATCGAGTAAGTTGCCCTGCAGAAGTAAGCTAACTGTTTGTTCGTCAGCGTGAAACTAAAGTTTTATAGGTGAGAAACTAGAGTTTCATACGAAGGAAACTGTAGATTGGTCGAAATCGAGTAATCGGACAGCAATAAAAACAGAATCGCCACATAGGAATTTGGATTTCCTACGTGGCGGTTATATCGGATCGCGTGTTTTCTTGCGAGAGCCTCGAAGGGGGCTACTCGTTGCTGAGCTGCTCGCGGAGGAGTTGCTGGCGGCTTTTGCTGCGGGTTACCATAAAGACCCCGAGCAGGATGAGGATAGCGGAGGCTACTTTGGTGAGTGTGAGTTGGTCTTGACCCATCATGACGGCCAGCATCGAGGCGATGACGGGGATGCCGTAGTTGTAGATGCTGACGACGGTAGGGCGCAAGCCTCGCTGTGCGAAGAGCAGTAAAAGGTAGGCGACAAAGGTGGCGCCCACGACGACGAAGGCTAGCTGCCCGTAGAAGGTCGCATCGAAGGTGCTCCACTCGGTGCGTATCATGTCACGTACGCCCATCGGAGCGGATCCGAGGAGGGAGATGACAAAGAGCCACTTCATCAAGGTAACCGGGTGGTACTTTTGTATGAGTGTCTTGAAGGAAGTTAGGTAGATGGCGTAGGAGACGGTTGCTGTGGCGCAGATCAAGTCGCCTAGCGTAGAGCCTACGGTGGAGGAGCCGTTGGTAGATATGAGGAGCAGGGCTCCTGAGGCCCCGATGAGTACGCCGATCCCCTTGAGCCGTGTGATCGGTTCCTTGAGTACGACAGCTGCGAGGAGCATGGTGACGATGGGCCCTAATGTGGCAACGAGTGACTGATTGACAGGCGAGGTCATTGACATGCCTATGGCAAAGAGCCCTTGGTTGAAGAAGATACCGGTCAGCGAGGCTAAGGTCATTTTACCCCAATCCTTGCGATCGATGCGCTCTCGTGGCGCCCAGATCGAAGCGATCCAAAAGAGTATCGTGGCACCTAGGAAGCGACAGAACATGTGTGTATATGGAGTGAGCCCCCCACCAAGGAGTGCCTTGGTGAAGGGCCCATTTATTCCAAAGATAATGGTGACGCAAAGCATCACGAGGTGTAGTCTCCAGCGAGATCTCATTACGATAGTATAGCGCGTGTTAGAAGATCAGCTTGCCACACTGGCTGCAGTGTGTCGGCTCTTTGCCGAGGAGACGATTGCGTACGATGCTCTCGACGCGGTCCTGTAAATCCTCTAGGGGCATGAGGTCTATGACATCTCTGACGAAAGCAACGCTCAGCATGACCCGTGCCTCATGCTCGGGGATGCCTCGCTGCATCATGTAAAAGAGTGCCTGCTCGTCGAGGTGTCCCGTAGCCATACCGTGCGAACACTGGACGTCGTCGGCATAGATCTCTAGCTGAGGCTTGCTGTACATGCGAGCCCCGGGCGAGAGGAGCATGTTGCGGTTGCTCTGGTAAGCTTCGGTCTGCTGTGCCGACTGCGCCACGAAGATGCGCCCTGAGAAGGCTCCCGTGGATTGCTCCTCGAGGAGGTTCTTAAAGAGCTGCGTGCTATGACACTTGGGCTTGATATGTTCGACACGTGTGAATGTGTCGACATGCTGTGTGCCATTGGTCACAGCGACTCCGCCTAGTATCTGCTCGGCATGCTCCCCGAGGAAGCGTGTCCGGAAGCTATTGCGCGTTACACCATTATTGAGCGTATAGGCGGCGAGGGTCACTTGGCTCTCTGCTCCCTGGCGCAGGAAGTAGGCGCAGGTGCGGTGCGTCTGGTGGCTATTCTCCTCCATGTCGAAGAGCTTGAGCTGAGCGCCATCACCGACGAAGATCTCAGCCACTTGGTTGACGAGGAAGTTAGTACGATCTATCGTGTGGTCGCAGACAAGGACAGATGCTTTGGCACGCTCCTCGATGATGATGAGCCAGCGACGAATGCAGAGGAGTGGCTCCTGGGCGTGGAGTAGCTGGACGAGCTGCACGGGCTGCTCGAGCTGCATGCCGTCGGGTACGTAGAGGACGAAGGCGTCCTGCACGAAGAGCGTGTTGAGTGCGATGGTGCCGTCGGTGTCTACCTCGGCTATCTGCCCGTAGTAACGCTCCGCTAGGTCGGGGTGCTCCTTGACGAACTCCTTGATAGAGCCGACGAAGATCCCTTCGGGGAGCTTGCGCTTTTGGTTGGCGTAGTGGGTGTAGAGGTAGTTGCTGTTGAGTGCACTCGCCTTGATGGTGAGCTCATTGACCGAAAGGTCACAGCTATACTGCGGGAGCTGCTTATGCCCTGCGGGAGCTAGGTCTAGCTCCTGAAGGTTGATCCCGTAGTCGGGAGCATAGAGTGCCTCGACATCCGTGCGCTGCCAATCCTCCATGCCGAGCTGGGGTAGGGCGTACTCGCTCAGAGCCTCCTGAGCGGTGGCACGCTGCGCTTGTAGCACAGGAAGGCTGTGCTGCGCAATGTATGCCTGCTGAGACTGATAAAGGTCTAGATACTGCAGGTGTGCGGTGGGTGGTTGCTTACGTGGACTCATTGCTTCTCCTCTTTAGCTACCTCTTCTTTGATCCAGTCGTACCCCTCGTCCTCTAGTCTGAGGGCTAGCTCAGGTCCGCCCGATGTGACGATCCGACCCTTGTACAGAATGTGGACAAACTGAGGCTTGATGTAGTCTAGCAGTCGCTGGTAGTGGGTGATGACGACGCAAGCACTGTCTGGACGCTGGAGCGTGTTGACTCCGTGTGCGACGGCTCGCAGAGCGTCAATGTCTAGTCCGCTGTCGGTCTCATCGAGTATCGAGAGACGTGGCTCGAGGACTGCCATCTGAAAGATCTCGTTGCGCTTCTTCTCGCCACCAGAGAAGCCCTCATTGACTGAACGCTTGAGGAGACGGTCGTCAAGACCGACCACCTCGCGCTTTTCTTTTAGCATCTTGAGGAACTCGCCGGCGGGCATTGGCTTTTCGCCTTGAGTCTTACGACGCTCGTTGAGTGCTGAGCGCATGAAGTTGACCATGCTCACTCCCGGTATCTCTACGGGGTACTGGAAGCTGAGGAAGAGTCCAGCGTGTGCTCGCTCGACTGCGTCCATGGCCAGCAAGTCCTGACCGAGATAAGTGACTTCGCCAGAGGTTACGGTAAAGGCGGGGTGCCCTACGAGGACAGAGGAGAGGGTACTCTTGCCACTTCCGTTGGGGCCCATGATAGCGTGTGTCTCACCCTCACGGATAGTGAGGTTGATCCCTTTGAGTATTTCTTTGTCGCCTATGTTGGCGTGAAGATTCTTTATGTCGAGTATTACGTTGCTCATAGTAGTGTGTAATCTGTATCTATATAATGTGTAGCGGGGTCGTGCTAGCCGACGCTTCCCTCGAGGGTTACGGAGAGGAGCTTTTGCGCCTCAACGGCAAACTCCATCGGGAGCTTGCTCATCACCTCACGGGCATAGCCGTTGACGATCAGACCGACCGCCTCCTCGGTAGTGATGCCACGCTGGTTGCAGTAGAAGAGCTGATCCTCATTGATCTTAGAGGTGGTCGCCTCATGCTCCACGACGGCAGAGTCATTGCGTATATCTGCGTAAGGATAGGTGTGCGCCCCGCAGTGGTCGCTCAGGAGCAGGCTGTCGCACTGAGAGTGGTTGCGCGCATTCTCTGCAGAGGCAGCGATGGAGACCAATCCACGGTAGCTATTTTGGCTACTACCGGCGGAGATACCCTTGGAGACGATGGTGCTGCGGGTGTTGCGTCCGAGATGAATCATCTTCGTGCCGGTGTCTGCCTGCTGGTAGTTGTTGGTCACAGCGACAGAGTAAAACTCTCCCACCGAGTCGTCACCCCGCAGGATGCAACTGGGATACTTCCAGGTGATAGCCGATCCTGTCTCGACCTGTGTCCAAGATATCTTGCTACGGTCGCCACGGCACAGTCCACGCTTGGTGACGAAGTTGTAGATACCGCCTCGACCGTCCTTGTCGCCTGGGTACCAGTTCTGAACTGTCGAGTACTTAACCTCGGCGTCGGTCTCAGCGATGATCTCGACGATTGCAGCGTGAAGCTGGTTCTCGTCACGCATCGGAGCCGTGCAACCCTCTAGGTAACTCACATAAGCCCCTTCGTCTGCCACGATGAGCGTACGCTCAAACTGTCCCGTATTGGCCGCGTTGATGCGGAAGTAGGTCGACAACTCCATCGGACAGCGCACGCCCTTAGGAATATAGACAAAAGAGCCATCACTGAAGACCGCCGAGTTCAGGGCTGCGAAGTAGTTGTCGTGTGACGAGACCACTTTGCCCAGGTACTTACGCACTAGGTCCGGGTGCTCACGTACCGCTTCATTGAAAGAGCAGAAGATGATACCCAGCTCCTTGAGCTTGGTGCGGAAGGTGGTCTTCACCGAGACACTATCCATGACCGCATCGACCGCCATATTGCCCGAGAGCATAGCTCGCTCGTGGAGCGGTATGCCGAGCTTGTCAAAGGTCTTCTCGATCTCAGGGTCTATGGTGCCGTCTCCGGGAGTCTTGTGACGAGGAGCCGCATAGTATATAATGTCTTGATAGTCTATCTCAGGGATCGAGAGGTGCGCCCAGTCGGGTCGCTCGAGTGTGAGCCAGTGATGGTAAGCCTTGAGACGGAACTCAAGGAGCCATTCGGGCTCTTCTTTCTTCTCCGAGATGAGACGTACCACCTCTTCGTTGAGTCCCTTGGGGATGGTTTCCGTATGGACGTCGGTCACGAAGCCATACTTGTAGTCCCCCTGGGTGATGTCGTCGAGGATATCTTCCCCCGTCGGCGTCACCGCACGCACCTCTGGTTCGGCAGCTGTGGGGATCGTTTGCTTAGGATTATATTCGCTATTCACTTGATTGTTGCTTTAATTGTTTATCCTGCCAAGAGGTCAGGTCGCCCAGCGCAGCCCATGAGATCAAGCCACGTACTGGGTCGTATAGTCTAGACTTGTCACGCTGATCTTGTCGAGGTTCAGCCGGCTCGCCCGCTTCTGTCGTGATGTCGGGCAGCTCTGCTAGCACCCCTCGAGGCAGTATGAAGTCGGTTAGATTAAATATAAGGCTAAAGAATATGATGACGAAGGCTCCCGCAAAGAGCGCTCCCATAAGTTTATTGACAACTGAGAGCGATGAACGCTTAATGGCTCTCATCGTAGGTCGCGCTAGGAAGGCGATGCCCCAGCATGAAAGTGAGAAGGTCGCTACATAAGCACCTATTACCGCCACCCCGTGGGGTAGTCCGAAGGTGCGAGAGATCCATAGTGCTACGGGTACACCTATCCAGCGCACCATCACATAGCCGACAGCGATACCCAGCACGCCAATCAGTGCCGACACGACACCTTGCTTGAATCCCTTGAAGAGTGCCCACGCTGTGCAGCCCAAGAGCATATAGTCAATCCAATTGAGCGTATCTCCTCCCATAGTCCTCGTTCGCTACTTCTGTCTCTCTCCTAGTAATGTGATGAAGCGCTCCAGCGTCTCTCTGGTACTACTTGGCGCGAAGCTCCTGAGCAGGTCGATCGCCTCCTGGTGAATCTGCTGTATCTGCCTCTCTGTGTAGTCGATGCCACCACGCTCGTGAGCTATGCGGAGGAGGTAGTCTATAGAGTCTGCCTCGATAGGTTGTTGTAGATATGAGATGATCTCGTCGCGCTCCGTAGGAGTCGCATGGTTTAGGACATAGAGTAGGGGGAGAGAGACTTTGCCCTCGATCAAATCGTGACCCGTAGGCTTGCCCACATCTTGGAGTTTGTCATAATCAAAGAGATCATCCTGTAGCTGGAAGGCGCGCCCCATCAATTGTCCCAGACGGGCACAGTGCTTCACCTGCTCCTCGGTCGCATCTACGCTCAGAGCTCCCAGCTTGGCACTCGCCTCAAAGAGTGCTCCCGTCTTACGATCCACTACCGCATAGTAGTCCTCCTCGCGATAGGTGTGTGCCTTCGAGAGGGATAGCTGCATCAGCTCTCCGATAGAGAGATTGCGTCCAGCCTGGGCGACGACGCACAGCATCTCAGGGTTGTGCTCCCGAGAGACTATCTCCAGAAAGGCGGTCGAGAGTACATAGTCTCCCATCAGGACGGCCTGATGATTGCTGTAAAGCGCGTTGAGCGTAGGCTGTCCGCGCCGTGTGTCCGACCAGTCGATGACATCGTCGTGAATTAGCGAGGCGGTGTGTAGTAGCTCTATGACCAGTGCTGCCGAGATCGTCTGTGCACTGGTCTGTCCTGCGCATAGCTGAGCGCATAGCCCTACGATGATCGGACGAATATGCTTGCCCGAGGAGTGCTGTAAGTGTTCCAAAGCGTGCGATAGTACAGGCGCATCACTCTGTAGTGACCGCTTGAAAGCCTGCTCGAACTCCTTGAGAAAGTCCGCTATCGGCACCAACAGTTGCGCACGCTCCTCTTGACTCATCATCGCTCTCGTCTCTATACTTCTAGGCTCTCCACCTCCTGGAGCCACATACTGCTCACCGCATCGCTCGGCATGCGCCACTCGCCACGTGAGGAGAGCGAGACGCTCTGCACCTTAGGGCCATCGGGCATCGCATTGCGCTTGAACTGCTGAGAGAAGAATCGCTTGAAGAAGACTCCCATCCAGTGCTTGATCTCTTGGGGTGTGTAAGCTCCCTCGAAAGCAACCTTAGCCAGGTAAAAGATCTTCTTCGGCTCGAAGCCATCAAGTAGGAAGTGATAGATAAAGAAGTCGTGTAGTTCATACGGCCCCACGAGATTCTGCGTCTGCTGCTCACTGCCAGCCTTCGTGTCCTTGATCGGTAGTAGCTCTGGGCTAATCGGCGTAGCGACGATGTCGTGTAGCGTCGTGGCCAGTGGCGTGTCACCAGCCTTGTGCGTAGCATACCACCCGACGATCAGCTGTACGCTCGTCTTCGTGATACCACTATTCACCGCATACATAGACATGTGGTCCCCGTTGAATGTACACCACCCCAAGGCAATCTCAGACAGATCTCCCGTCCCGATGACGGGCGCGTGGTACATATTGGCCAGATCCATCAATATCTGCGTCCGCTCACGTGCCTGAGCATTCTCAAAGGTCGCATCCTCCCGATTACCCTTATAGTCGATGGCCGAGAGATGCTGCTCCGTCGCCTCCTTGATATCGATCTCACGGATTGTCACACCTAGCTCCTGCATCATCGTGTAACCGTTGCGATAGGTGCGCTCAGAGGTGCCAAGGCCGGGCATTGTCACTGCAATGATCTGCTTGCGATCCAAGCCCAAGAGGTCAAAAGCCTCTGCCGTCACCAGTAGAGCTAGTGCCGAGTCTAGTCCGCCCGAGATACCGATCACCGCATGCTCCGCACGCATGTGCTTGAGACGCTGTATGAGGCCACACACCTGTATCTGAAACATCTCGTGACAACGCTCCTCAGGGTTTGCCCCCTCAGGCATAAAGGGATTGCGCTCGATGACGCGATCCATAGGCTGTGACTTCTCTTCAGAGCGTAGCGTGAAGGGGATGCTCTCCAGCTCCTCCTCGTCGGTAAAGTGATTGACCGCACTCTTGAAGCTACTATTGATCAGTCGCTCGCCGTGGATACGAGACACGTCGATGTCGCTCACGATCATACGCTCCTTGTACTCAAAGCGACGCATCTCCTTAACGATCTTGCCCACCTCAGCGATAAACGCCTTGCCCGTATAGACTAGATCGGTAGAGCTCTCGCCATAGCCACTAGAGGCGTAGACGTATCCACAGATAGACTGCGACGTGGCACCACTGATCAGCGAGCGGAGGTAGTCATGCTTGCCCGCATTCTCATTGCTCGCAGAGAGGTTGAAGATGATATGTGCTCCGTAGAGGCTGAGGCGTGTGCCAGGCGTAAAGGGCGTCCACATATCCTCACAGATCTCGATGCCGATGCCCACCTGTCCACACTTGAAGATGATGTTGCGCCCGATGGGTACCGTGTGGGGACCCATCTGGACCGTCTTATATTGTAGCGAATCACTGGGAGAGAACCAGCGCTTCTCCTGAAACTCTCGATAGTTTGGCAGATAAGTCTTAGGGATCGCTCCGAGGATCTTACCATGCTGGAAGGCAACCGCTCCATTGAAGAGCTTCTCCTCCACCTTGACCGGCATCCCGACGATGACCATCACGTCAGTCTCAGCCGTCTCCTCGACTAGCTGGCATAGAGCCTTCTGAGCTTGATCTAGGAGGAACGATTGGTGAAAGAGATCCCCACAGGTATACCCCGTGATAGAGAGCTCGGGAGTCGTAAGTATCTCTACGCCCAGCTCCTCCGCTTGGAAGATCATCTCCTTGATGCGGCTTGTATTGTAGTAGCAGTCAGCCACTCTGACGTAGGGCACAGCGGCCGCTACCTTGACATATCCATAGTTCATAGCTTCGACTATAGTCTCTTATAAATCATTACGCCACAAAGATACAAAATCATTGCCGTCTACTGCTCTTTCATCAGATTTCTGTCAGATAAACTACTTTTCGATTATTCTTGCTACCTTAGCAGTGCGCAAGTATTTACGATGGTCTGAATATTTACATCAACCTTTAATACAATAGTTTCTATGTCACGTACTACTTTACTATCCCTGCTAATAGGCATTGCCCTATTTGCCCTGACCTCTTGTGACGACGACCCAGTCTCAGGGGGGCAGCTCACGAAGCTTTCCTTTGCCTCAGAGACTATCACTGTGGCTGAGGGACAGACTTACCAGCTAGAGGTGCTACAAGAGCCTAAAGAGCTCAAGGTAGACTTCGTCTACTCAAACGATAACCCCGAGATCGCCACTGTCAATGCAATGGGACTCGTGCGAGCTATCCATGAGGGTACGACCAAGATAACGGTACACGGAGGAGGTATGCAGGCCTCTGTGCTCGTTACCGTAGAAAAAGCAAAGATCAATACAGAGCAGGAGCTACCGATGTTGGCATTTAATCCCAAATACGATATGGCTCGCAATCTGATTGATGAGGAGGTCTTGCAATACGAGCACGCTCTGGGTCGTGCCACACGCAATATCCGCTACTCTGAGGGTCTCTACTATCTAGGGTTTGTCAATAAGTCTCTACCTACGATCCCTGGCGTCATCTATGGCATCCAGTCTGCTAAGGAGTACTTCATCCTAGCCTATGGCAAGGAGACGGTGGAGCAGTGTGATCGTACGAAGGAGATGTTTCACAAGCTGGGCTTTGTACCCTTTACAGAGGAAAAAGAGGTCGCAGATGATGGAGCTGAGAAGATTATCCTCAAGAGCCACAAGGAGGACGATCCTGATGTGACAGTCTTTATGTACAATGAGGTCAACGAGGATCTAGGCACCAAGATGTACATCCAGATCAACCAAAAGAGATACCCAGAGTTCAAGACTGAGCACCCAGTCGTCGAGACGGCTAAGGACTTCCCGACGCTAGACTTCTTCAAGGGGGCAGACAATGATGCGCTGCAGGCCTTTGAGGACAAGCTTGGGTTCCGTAAGTTCAACGGGGAGCAGTCTTCTGACGACAACCGTAGCTACGACACGACTCCCGAGCAGATAGCTAAGACCAACCTACAGTGGGTCTTCTACATCCGCAAGTCCAGTTCGCAGGGCGACCTACAGTACATCAACTGTCAGGTTTTTGCTATCCCCAACGAGCTAGAGATCCGCTCCGAGGCGGTCAAGAACTGGCTTGCAGCCAACGGCTTCACCGACTACAAGGGATATGTGGCAGAGCATAAGGGCGTTGAGGCCTTTAATGCTAATGGCGATCAGTGCTTCATCTATGCTCAGCCGACAGACTATGATGGGACTTTCTGCTGGATGCAGATCGTAGATGCTACTCATGCTTTAAAGACGGCTACTGCTCGCAAGGCTTTCAGAGAGTCTGTCTCACAGGATATCCGCAAGATCTTGAATCAGCGCATACTGACCAAGCAGAAGGGACTCTATCAGACCTTCCAATCAGTCCTAGAAACTCAGCGATAGAGACGTAACAGAGTAGACTGCTGATAGAGATACGGCAGACTCACGCGAGGGTGTGTCAGAGAGCTGACGCACCCTCGTGCTGTTTCTGTACTCTGAGGAAACGACCCGTCACAGAGGAGCTGGCTGTATCGTCCTGTATTTGGTATAGATACGAGTTCCAATAATAGTTCCCCTCTTGGAACTTTTTAGTTCCAAGGAAGGAACTTTTTAGTTCCAGCGGAGGAACTTTTCGATTCCTATGTAGAAAATCGCAACTCCCCACGTAGGAATCTCGAAATAGCCACGTGGGTGTAGAAAAACTCTTCGGAAGAATGAAATGAAACTTCGGAAGAATAATTCGCGCCTATGTGGAGCATAAAAAATCTCCACCGAGGAAATTCCCTCAGTGGAGATTTGCAACGCTTGTTAGACGTCTAGTCTGCGGGTGGGGTCGCTCAGACGAAGAGCCCCGACATCGCAACTATGTCATCTTATGAGGCATATACTGCCATAGCTTAGCGACTGCGCTGGGACCTGTAGTACTGAGTTGTCTTGGGATGAGCCAATGTCGCCTTGTACTGCTCGAAGGCTAGACGACGCATCTGGCTAGCTGACGTGGACTTCTGCTTCTCAAAGATCTGGAGGAATGTGATACCCTCTCTGATAAAGATCTGACAGACGATCTTGCCTGAGGCATCCCAACCACGGGCAAAGCCTTTGTCGGCATGTGACTCAAAGTCCTTGCTGTACCCGTTCGTCGTAAACCACTCCTTGAGCTTGGGGTCCGCTAGGTCTTTTGGCCCCTTGATGACGTTTACGACGCCGTTTATGAACTTAATCCCCTTATCGTTTGTGGAGACATAATATACGAACTGGAAGTTTGACTCTGGGATAGACTCCTGCTTTGTCTCGAAGTATAGGTTCTTATAATCCATATTGGACTTTTGGGTGTCAAAGTTGCGGAAGCCGAGAGTGCTCTCATACTCCTTGATCTTGGCCACATCGCCTGTTATGAATGTAGCATAGTCGGGGAAGTCCTTGACCTTCGGGAGGATAGGATGCGCTGTGGGTAGCTCTCTCTTCTCAAGGAACTCGATGAGAAGGGTAGACTGCAGGTCTCTGTTTGGCTTGTCATAGATCGTTACTTGGATGTTGGAGTTATCACTCAGAGTGCCGACCATGCAGGGGGTGCCATTGGCGAGCTGGCCTTTCTTTAGACTCTCAAAGCCATAGTCAGTAAGCATAGCTTGCGTCCTAGGACACTCAGCAAGGCTCTCCTTGCTGAAGGCTATGATCACATTTTCGCGAGCCTGAGTTTTGAGACTATAGACGGCAGCCGTAATGGTCAGAGCGGGATTGCTAAAGCCTGGGAAAATAAGATCACCGCCATCGGGACCCTTGCCGATGTTGATAGGCTTCATCGTGCGTCCCACGGCCTGCTCATGCTTGATGACCTCCGCATCGACTGGGACACCCTTAGAGTCTTGCTCTATGACAAATTTGAGTAGCGGAAGCTCGTTATCGACAGTCGTATTACCGCCGCCATTGTCCTCGGTGACGGTGATAGCGACTAGAGCCTGCTGACCAGCAGCAGCGACTGTCACGGTCGCACTACCAGCAGCGACTGCTGTGACGAGTCCCTGCGCATCGACAGTAGCTATATCGGTCTTGTCGCTTGTGAAGGTGACGGGCGTGTCGGTAGGTGTAACTGTATACTTGATCTGAGCGTTGTCACCCTTCTTGATAGATAGGGCGGTGGTCTCGACCACTAGCTTCACTGCGGGAGCTTGCTTAGAGACGGTGACGATGCACTGCCGTGTGAGTTTGCCTACCTGAGCGGTGATGTGAGCTGTGCCCTCAGCGACCGCTGTGATGAGTCCCTTGGCATCGACCGTGGCTACATCAGGCTTGTCACTGGTAAAGGTGACGGTAAAGGTTTGGTCTGCTGGCAGGACGGTAGCGGTAAGCTGCTGGGTGCCTCCGACCTGCAGTGTGACTGTCTTGGGAGATAGTGTCAAGTCGGTAGCCTCGGGGACTACCTCAGAGCACTCTCGCTGACAAGATCCAAGCCCTACGAGTAGTAAGAGGCTGGATAGGATGACGGAAAGTCTTCTCATAGATGATATTGTATTATTGATTAGTGTCTTGAGTGTTACTGGCTAGTGCACATGCTGGTGTCAAGTGCGACTGGTATCAACGTATCCGCAAATATAGGCAAAAAGTTCATAGCAAGTCGGATGGTAATCCTTTTTTAACTCAATGCCCGAGAAATGGTCGTAGAGTGATTGCTGCTAATGGGCTGTAGCGTTAGGACGAACGGTTGAGCAGTTTCTTTCTCTCTGAGGTGTGATGCCGAGACGAATCGTTTCTGTATCTTTGCAGTGCAACAGATCGATAACAAGATGGATAGATTACGCTGTGTGAGATATTTGCTGAGCTGCTGGGTCCTCTCCCTGCTGCTGATCTCGTGTGGCAAGGGGCACTCTGACGAGGGCTCTGCGGGGGGCGCAGAGGTCGATAGCACTGCTACGATACGCTATGCCGAGGGGCTACAGATAGAGCATGCGGGCGCGGTGACGCTGGTCACCATATCAGACCCGACGCATGACAGTAACGAGGTGTATCGCTACGCTTTGGTGCCTCGTGAAAAGGCGCAGGAGCTGGCTGCTGAGGTGCCAGAGGGCTACACCAAAATAGAGACGCCAGTGCGTCGTGTCATCGTGATGACGACGCTACAACTCTCTAACTTTATTAAGCTTGATGCGGTGGATCGGATCGTGGGTATGCCGAGTACGCGCTTCCTCTTCAACGAGGAGATGCAGTCACGGCTGGCTTCGGGCGCAGCTAAGCGGATCGGCATCGAGGGTAACTTCGACAGCGAGCTGATCATGGCTCTGCAACCAGACATTATATTAGTAAGCCCCTTCAAGCGGGGTGGCTATGATGTGATCAAGCAGCTAGACATACCGCTGATTACCTTCCTAGGCTACAAGGAGACTTCCCCGCTGGGGCAGGCTGAGTGGCTTAAGTTTACGGCGCTCCTGCTGGGTATGGAGGAGCGTGCGGAGACAATCTTCACCACGATAGAGCAGCGCTACCACGAGCTACAAGCATTGATCACCGATGACTTGCCCCGTCCGAAGGTGCTTAGTGGTGAGTTGCACGGGGGCAATTGGTATGTGGTAGGTGGCGCGAGCTACTTGGCACACCTCTTTGAGGATGCGGGTGCGGACTACTTTATGGCAGACGATAAGGAGTCGGGTGGCTTCTACGTAGACTTTGAGACGGTCTATGCTCAGGCGGCCGATGCGGACTATTGGCGCATTGCGAATAGCTACGACGGTGCTTTCTCTTACGATGTGCTGGGCAAAACGGACGCCCGCTACCGAGACTTCAAAGCTTATCGGGACAAGCAGGTACTGTACTGCAATCTGCGGGAGAGACCTTTCTATGAGCTTTCGCCCGTGGAGCCGGAGGTGGTCTTGGCGGACTTGATCCACGCTTTTCACCCGCAGCTACTGCCCGACCATGAGCCGGTCTTCTACTCGATATTAACCCAGTAAGGGGGGAAAAGCTATGCGACGTCCGATTATAGCCTTTACACTTATAGCACTCCTTATTATAGTCTTCTTCGTCCTCAACCTGTCGCTGGGGACGATCGCGATCCCTTTTGATGAGGTGGTGCGGATACTCTTTGGGGCAGATGCCGGTGGCGATGAGATCTGGCGCAACATCATCTGGAAGAGTCGCTACCCGCAGACCATTACGGCACTAGTGGCAGGGGCGGGGCTCTCGATCAGCGGTCTGCAGATGCAGACGGTCTTTCGCAATCCACTTGCGGGGCCTTCGGAGTTGGGTATTAGCTCGGGAGCTAGCCTAGGCGTGGCGACCTTTATCCTCCTCTCGGGGAGCATTAGCCAGCGAGCACTGGTGCGGATGGGCTTCGTGGGGGAGATGGCGGTCTCAGTGGCAGCACTCATCGGGGCGATGCTGGTGATGTCGATCATCATGACGATGGCGCAGCGCGTCCGTGGCAATGTGGTGCTACTGATCATGGGTGTGATGATCGGCTACATAGCGAATGCGATCATTGGCGTGCTGAAGTTCTTTAGCAACGATGAGGATGTGCGCAGCTATGTCATCTGGGGCTTGGGAAGCTTTGCCAAGGTGAGTGGCGACCAGGTGACCACCTTTGTCATCATCATGCTGGTGCTGATACCGCTCTCCTTCTTGCTGATCAAGGCGCTGAACCTGATGCTCCTCGGGGAGAACTACGCCCGCAGCCTCGGGCTAAACTACGGACGGGCGCGCCACCTAGTGATCTTTTCGGCCTGTCTGCTGACCGCTATCGTGACCGCATACTGCGGCCCGATCGTCTTCATCGGACTGGCGGTGCCGCATCTCTGTCGCACCATCTTTGCCACTTCCAATCATCTGACACTGATGCCTGCGGTGACGCTCGTCGGAGCACTTCTGGCGCTCTGCTGTAACCTAATCGCCCGTATGCCAGGTATGGAGGGGGCGCTACCGATCAACTCGGTGACGGCGCTCATCGGTGCGCCGATTGTGATCTGGGTGCTATTTGACAAACGACGTAGAGAGCAACTATAATCGTATGACTAGCCACGCAACGATAGAGCTTTGTGACCTATCGATAGGGTATCACCAGATCAAGCGTACGCGCGTTGTAGCGAGCCAGCTCAACGCTACCATCTGGTCGGGACAGCTCACCTGCCTCATCGGGTCAAATGGTGTGGGCAAGTCGACACTGCTCAGGACCATCGCCGCCTTCCAGCCGAAGCTCGGAGGTGCGCTACTAGTCGAAGGCAAGGAGATACAGCAATACAGTGCCAAAGAGCTGGCGCGTCGTATCAGCGTCGTGCTAACGGAGCGGCTCATCATGAGCAATACGACTGCCTACGAGATGATTGCCCTGGGACGTAGTCTCTATACGGGCTTCTGGGGACAGATGGATGAGAGCAATCGTCAGGCGGTCAACGAGGCACTACAGTTGGTCGGCATACAACCTCTAGCGAAGCGCATGATTGACTCACTCAGTGACGGCGAGCGTCAGAAAGTGATGATCGCCAAGGCACTGGCTCAGGAGACGCCTATAATACTACTAGACGAGCCGACCGCTTTCCTAGACTTTCCCTCGAAGGTCGAGATGCTGCAGCTCCTTCTTCGCTTGTCTCGTGAGACGCACAAGACGATCTTCCTCTCCACGCATGACCTAGAGCTGGCTCTCCAGATAGCCGATCAGGTGTGGCTCCTCGATGATGACCACAAGCTACACATGGGTCCGCCGAGGACGCTCGCCAGTGACGGCACCTTGCCGAGCTACTTCGCAGCAAAGGGAATAGACTTCGACCCCGACACATTACACTTCTCCATCCACACCTCAAAGGTATGATCCTAATCATCGGAGGAACCACAGAAGGACGTAAAGCACTCGAGGTGTGTGAGGAAGCGGGCAAACCCTTTTACTACTCCACACGAGGCGCTTCCCAAGAGCTCACGATGCACCACGGGATCCGTCTAGAGGGCGGAATGAATGGCGAGGAGATGGCGCATTTCTGCACAGAGCGAGCGATAGCCCTCATCGTAGATGCGGCGCACCCCTTCGCTATGGGCGTTCACCAAAGCGTAGCCGACTGCGTATCCCGCCTGCAGCTCCCCGTGATACGCTACGAGCGCACCTTCCCCGCTTTGCCCGCCTCGGTCGTGTCGCTGGACTCCTTTGATGCAGCGTTGACATATCTCCTCAAGCAGCGACCTCGGCGACTGCTCGCTCTAACAGGCGTTAACTCCGTCGAGCGACTGAGAGCCTACTGGACCCAGCACGAGACCTATCTGCGGGTGATGCCCATCGCAGAGACTGAGGAGCGACTACGGCAGAGCGACTTTCCGCCAGAGCGGGTGGTTTACTATGACAAGAAGCAGTGTGACCGAGAGCTCTTTGCCACGCTACAACCAGACATGATCCTGCTCAAAGAGAGTGGCGACACGAGCGGCTTTGCGGCAAAAGTGGAGGAGGCACTCGCACTCGGCATCACCGTGCTGGTCATCCGAAGGCCTCAGATCCCTTATCCCGCTACTGTCACCGTTGAGGGACCCGTAGGTCTTCGCCGCTCCATCGAGAAACTATTGGGAGACAACTTCTTTCCGCAGCGCATCGGCTTGACAACTGGCACCACCGCCACAGCTGCTGCTACGGCAGCCCTGCTCACACTGCTCAATGAGGAGTCTTACAGCGAGGTGACCGTAACCCTTCCTCAGGGCGAGCGGGTGCCCTTCTCCATACAGCACAGTGAGCTAACGGCGCAAGGCGCTCGAGCGGTCGCTATCAAGGATGCCGGTAGCGATCCCGACGTAACCGACGGCGCTGAGATCGTCGCTGACCTATCGCTCACGCAGGCTCATAGCGGGGTCGCCTTCCTACAGGGCGAGGGTGTCGGACGAGTCACGCTCCCTGGCATCGGACTAGAGGTCGGAGAGCCTGCCGTCAACCCCGTACCGCGTCAGATGATGCGCCAAGCACTGGGCGCCTTGGTCGACCTCTCCCAAGTAGGCATTGACCTGACCATCTCCGTGCCCGAGGGACGACGGCTCGCCCACAGCACCTTCAATCCACGGCTCGGCATCCTAGACGGCATTTCTATCCTCGGCACCACAGGCGTCGTGCGACCATACTCAAGTGAAGCTTTTGTCGAGTCGATACGTCGTGAGCTGGAGGTGAGCAAATCAGTCTACGGCAAGCAGCTCGTGCTTAACTCTGGCGGACGCAGCGAGCGGTACCTCAAGGGGCGCTTCCCTGACCTTCCCGCCAACGCTTTCGTTCAGTATGGCAACTTCATCGGGGAGACGCTCAGCCTCGCCAACGAACTGGGTTTCCCGCAGATCACCCTCGGCATCATGATCGGTAAGGCGGTCAAGCTGGCAGCTGGCGAACTAGATACACATAGCAAGAAGGTCGTGATGGACAAAGCTTTCATCACTGCTCTCGCATCTGCCTCTGGTGCGAGTGAAGCGCAGAAGCAGCAGATCAGCGAGATGACCCTAGCCCGCGAACTATGGCAGATCTTCCCCGATGGCACACACCCGCTCTACCAGAGCATCGTCGATCACTGCTATCAGGTCTGCAAACCTCTCGTTCCCTCGGCTCAGCTCGAGGTACTCCTCATCCCTGACTCTCAACTTTAGTCAATTCCTTATGTCAACTCTTCCCTCCCTCCTCATTGCTGCGCCCCTCTCTGAGAGTGGCAAAAGCACGCTCACCATGGGCCTGCTCCGTGCTTACACACGTCGTGGTCTGGCCACCCAAGCTTTCAAGTGTGGACCCGACTACGTAGATCCTAAGCTACACAGCGTGGCTACGGGTCGCCCGGCGGTCAATCTGGACCTTTTTATGTATGGTGCCGAGCGGGTGCAGGCGCTCTATGGCCATTATAGTCAGGACGCTCAGGCTGTCATCGTGGAGGGGGTGATGGGTCTCTTCGATGGTTACGATCGGGACAAAGGTTCCGCGGCCGACATAGCTCGCCTCTTAGACCTGCCCGTCGTACTGGTCGTGACCCCGCGTTCGATGGCTTACACGGTGGCTCCGCTACTCTACGGGTTGCAGCACTTTGATCCTAGGATCAAGATAGCGGGAGTCATCTTTAACAAAGTCTCCTCGGAGCGTCACCTGACCTATCTCACGCAGGCTGCCGCAGATGCGGGCGTGCCTGTCCTGGGGTCGCTACCTCGTGTCGACGACATCGCCATCCCCAGTCGCTACCTAGGGCTGGACGTTGACGACTTGGCCCAGATAGACCGCTATGCCGATCAGGTGGCCGACCTCTTAGAGCAACATCTAGACATTGATCGCCTCCTAGCCATCTCCTCAGAGCGAAAGGAGCTGCCTCACGAAGCCCCTTTGCTGCAAAAGCCCTCTTCGTCAGCGCCTCGTCGCATAGCGGTGGCTCGTGACGACGCTTTCAACTTCCTCTATCAGGAGAATGTGCGCCAGCTAGAGCAGTGGGGCGAGATAACCTACTTCAGCCCGCTCTCCGATATCTCACTACCACCGAGTGACTTCGTCTATCTCCCAGGGGGCTATCCCGAGCTACATCTGGAGCAACTTTCAGCCAATAAGTCAATGCTTGACAGCCTCCGCGAATACATTCATGGTGGCGGTGCGATGCTTGCCGAGGGCGGGGGCATGCTCCTCCTCTGCGAGGCGATTGTCGATGAGAAGGGAACCAGCTATCCACTCGTGGGTGCGCTACAGCAGACCGCCACGATGCAGCAGCGCGGGTTAGCGCTTGGCTACCGACAGCTCGAGATAGCGGGCGTTGCGGTGCGTGGACACGAGTTTCACTACTCCCGCATCCTTGATCCGCTCCCCTCGACAGTGCAGCAGTACAATGTGTGGGGCGACCCCGTGGCGACAGCCCTTTGGCATACGGGTCGCTGCTATGCCACCTACACGCACTTAGCTCTTACCGAAGAGCTCTTGGCCCAGCTATTGTAGCTGTTGGTCGTTAGCTGTTAGCTAGTTTCCTATTGGGGTGGAGTAGGGGAGCAGGTCTGAGCGTTACATTATTATTGCTGTCCGATAAAAGTTAGAATGAGCATAGCAATAAACACAACTCGTAGTCGCTGGTATGTCTATGACGACCAGTGACTACGTCTTATGTGTAAACCGTCGAGACGAATACGAGATTCGTCCCGACGGTTTGCTTAGTTGCTTGCTTCCTCCCAGCGAGTTTCACTAAGCGAGCTTAGCGACTCACTAGACAGGGCTACTGTATGATGAGTGGATACAAGCTAGGCACACCTTCTAGTGGCGAGATGCGAACTATATAGCGTCCTGCGGGGAGCTGTGCGACAGTGATAGAGGTCTCAGGTCGAGTAGCCTGAGTGGTAGCTACGAGTAGCCCATCACTGGCGAAAAGCTCGATAGTATTCCCCTCAGCCGTACGAATCGTAATGTGATCTGTCGCAGGATTGGGGTAAATGCTTTGCTGCTTAGGGTCAATATGCGCTACTCCCGTATGGTCTATAAAGGAGGCATGTACCTCTGTATCGCTCATGACGACAAACTGCTTGGAGGTGAGAATGTCGTTCTCATTTGCAGTAAGAGCGTCTAGCTCAAAGTGCTCTGCGGGAGTGACTACTACTTGTAGCATTGTCCCCTCTGGGACTTTCTCCAGATCGTTAGCCCCTAAGAGCTGTACCGTGCCACCTTCTGCAGGTGTACAGCGTACAGACACTTTGTAAAGAGGCTTGGGAGAGGAGGTGCCAAAGGTCGCCACAATCAGACTATTCTGACTCACGATAAAACGCTTTTCCTTAAGTATGTCTACACCATCTACTGTGAGTGCCGTGAGAGAGGAACCATCAGTAGGTGTAGCCTCGACAAGCAGCGTCGTACCCTCAGGGACTTTCGAGAGGTCTACGGCATCAGCGCTATCTGCGTTAGAGACCTTAACCAAGCCTGATCCTATCTTAGCTACAAGTACATCATATCTAGGAGTGGTGGGTACTAGCACAGGGGGCATGTCTGCTCCAGCTTGATAGTCGGCTCTGACTGGAACAAGGTATGTGGCAGTCTGAAGGTAGTCTAGAGAACCATGTATGTCATAGTAAGCGACTTGAAGTTCTATCTCCTTTGCTGAGAAGAGACCTTTCTTATCTTTTAGCTTGAAGGTGTAGTTACCTGTCTTGCCCGTCTCTACCGTGGTCATATCATCACTCAGCTGTCGCCAGGTACTCTCCTCTTGAGAGCCCTTAGGTCTACCACGCACGAAGAGCCTATTGGTGTACTCCTTTGATCCGCTATTGTGTAGCTGCAGTGTGACAGTTGCTTGTGTATTACTAGAGGCTATGAGCTTAAGATCATTAGGCAGTAGCTCTAGGCTCCACAGGGCACGCACGTAGTCACGAGCTACTATGTAGTTGCCATCGGCAGCGTGTGAGATGTGATAGACGGCAAAGCGGTTTTGATCGCCTTCATAGAGTATGGAGTTAGCTCGCCAGTAGGTGCCTCCCTTGCCGTCTTGTACCTCATGTATGGGGCAGAGTACGTAGTCTCCTTCGGAGATGTATTTCGTTAGGTCTAGAGGCTTGGTTAGGGTAAACTTTGCCTCCATCAGGTAGAGGTCAGCATTAAACGGCTCCACCTGCTCTACTATTGGAATGATCTCCTGTGTCTGTAAAGAGACAATGCCTATAGCTACTCGTCCCTGGTAGGCTGGGGCATCTTCGAGCCGAGAGGTAAAGGAGGCACTCTCTAGTGTGATGCTCTTACCCCCAGAGACCTCTGCCTCAAACACGACCGTCCCGAGCCACGCATTATAGACGGGTGTCGACGTCCCCTCACGGTCTGGCTCTATACCGATTATAGCACCTTGACCCTGACTATATCCACCACCAGCACCACCTCCGATACCAGTGGTATTGGGGGTAAGGTAGTTCAAGTTAAAGTATCCGTTGCCACGTCCAGACCATCCCCAGTTGAAGTGAAAGAATCCTCTCGTATCATATCCATCACAGACGAAGCAGTGAAGACCGCCAAAGCCTCCTCCCTCATAAACGATGGGTCTACCCTGTGAGAGCTCTACCTTGAGGAGGTCGCTCCAGTCTTGAGCCGTATAGTCTCTCCGCTTAGGCATGTATAGATCTCGCTTGTAGCGAAAGTGATCTCGCAAAGCTCGTATCACAAGGGGGGTATGCGTACCACTCTCATCACCATACATCATATCCACTGCGATGCCAGCATCCGAGGCTAGCGTGCTCAAAGCGTTGCGCTCTTCAGTCGAAGCATACACGGAGGCTCTAGCGGGCATCAAATCCCAGCGATACTCCTTGTCAAAGTTTGCCGTCAGGGTGTTATAGGCAACACGCGAATTGCCCTCATTGTCTTCGTAGTCGTAGCCATAAGTGTAGGTGTGTGTCCCCACGCCTCTGTCGGGCCACTTCCAGTATCTCATCACCTGAGTGTAAGCCGTCGCCACACACCCTACAGCAGTCGTAGACCCTTGATGTCGCGGAGTCTGATCATTCCAAGGAGCTCCTTGATCCCAGCAGATATCTCCTAAGAGGGGTGCCACCTCACTCTTAGCCTCCCTAAGGGTTGTTACCTCGGCTCGTAGCTCTTTGGCTAGCGATGGATCAGCATCAGCTGCATCCATCGTCTCTTGACAAGCTCTTAGGAAGCTGCGCAAGCTCTCGGGCATATTCTCTCCATTGATATGCCCCTCGTAGGCATACCCTATGAGTTCAGGATAGCGATCATCACCAGAGACGATGACAAATCCTCCTTGCACTCCTCTGTTGTAAATATAATAGTAATGACTAGAGACTAGATCTGTCGTACTGTAACTGGCTCTCCCGTGGGTGGCTACACGTAGCTCCGCAAGCTCTAAGCTTATCATTTGAGGGGAGCTCCAGCTCCTCAAGGGTTGGGTCGATGTAGCAAAAAAACTCTCAGCAATCTGCCTAGCGACTTGCTCTGTGCGAGGTGCTGGTAGCACTACTTGGATTACTCCTGAGAGTAGCAGTAGAGCGAAGAGTAGACAATTCCTCAAGTAGGGGGAGAAGGTCTTGTATGAGTTCATAATTAGTTTGTTTTGGAGATAAGCAAGCAAGGAGTACTCCTAGTATTGCTAAGCAAAAAGAAAGTGTCCCGAAGAGAGAAGACAAGAGTCGCTCCTTCGGGACACTATATCATCTATTCATATTGATGGTAGCACAGGTGCTATCAATATACCAGCTTGTAGGCGGCACTCTGACCATCGACGGTGACTCTGACTACATAGACACCACGCTCTAGGAGAGCCGTTGGATCTAGCTGTACACCATGGATGTTGTACAGGTCGATGTCATTATAGTCACCCTCTACGACTAGATAACCATCTACAATCTTAACTGTAAGATTGCTAAGAGCCTTTGAGGGATCATCAACGGCCTCTGCATGACTATCATTAGGTACTGGATAGCCATTATTTACACCTGACATGAAGCACCAAGCGTCTCGACCTGCATTCAACTTTTTGAGAAAAGCCTCGGTCTTCATTTCCTCTAGAGAGACATCGATAGCCGCATACTTAGCATTATCTCCTGTGAGATCCTGATCATATGTCTCGCCATAAACTTCACTCGCGTAGTAGTTGTTGACCATCTCAACCTGTCCGAAGAGAGATCTCATATCAAATATAGGATGAAATATAGGACTCCGTTTATTAGATGTCCCTATACTATAACAATTCGATATAGTGATACGCCCCTCATCTAGCTTTGCAGTACCAATAATACCACCTGAGTGTGTATTCTCTGCGTTCTGAGCATCAAGAGCTTCTATAGAGCCGACATTAAAGCAGTCTATGATGGTAGTCCCCTTTGTAACCTGTGCCACGATCCCTCCTACAGAGGAGTTTCTATCTGATATATTACCATAGTTGCCACAACGCGTTATGAGTAGATTGTTCAGACTTGCAGACCCGATGAGCCCTCCGATGCCTCCTAATTCGCCCTTGACGGTAGCTGAGTTAGTGCAAAAGAAGATGTGACTTGTCTTGGTATTATCTGGGAAAAGTAATCCTCCGATTAGACCTCCAGCGTAAAACTTATTCGTCCATATGGTAACGTCTGAAGTCGTATGGCAGTTTGTCATTGATATGGATCCCGTAACGACTCCGACGAGACCTCCTAAGCATGCAGATCCATAGATCTTACTTTTAGAGAGTGTAAGATTTCTGATTGTAGCATTCTTGACGATCCCAAATAGTCCGCTAAACATCTTGTCTGCCCACTCGACATTGAGATCAGTAATCGTATGACCATTGCCATCGAAGACTCCTGAGAATGGTCTAATACGAGTAGGATCATCTTTATCTCGTCCCCAATCGTTACCGATAGGGCGATAGCTCTTGGCGTCTGCTAAGCTAATATCTGCTGTCATCTTGAAGTATGTTCCTTCATAAGCATTTTGGTTCATTTCGACTTCATTAGACAACTCGAAGAGATCCTCTACACTCGATATGAGATAAGGATCTTGCTCTGTACCATTTCCACCACTATATAGTTTGCCCGTATTCTCTTTCTTCCCTACAGCTTTGAGCTGGACAGAGATCTTTAGAGATCCATATGTAATCTCGACAGCAGCATTCAGATTACCACGTTGCATTGCTTTGCATACGATCTTCACTTCGTCCTCGCCTTCAGCCTTTGTCTCTTGCTGAGCAATCGTAAACGAGGTTGCTTGATCTCCCGTTAGGGTCAACGTAGGCTTTACTGGCAGTCCTGCGTAGGAGATGGTAAAGCGCTTCTCGACAGACGCTCCTAGCGTGATCTCTCCGAAGTCAATTTCAGAGCCTATCGACGTCGTGAGCGTCGGTGCTGGCGTAGCTCCGCCCATATCTGTGATGGTCATATCATCTAGGTGAAAGATGTTAGCAAAGGGCTCCGTCGGCTTCGTATAGTCAAATGTCTGGTAGTCCTCTCGCACGATGCGTAGCTGAGCATTCCTCTGGTTGATCTCTCGAACTACCTCTGAGGGTTCATCTGCGGGGACAAAGGGATCACCGACCGTCACCCAAGTCTCACCATCTGCACTCCACTGGATGATCCATGAGACTTGACGTCCGTCTCCAAACCAGCGCTCATTGCTACGGACCCAAAACTTTAAGGTCCCGAGGTCGCGCTTGGTGACTAGTGTGATGTTGGTCATCTCTTTGGCAGAGCTATAGACCTGGCCGAACACTTTGAGCGAAGACTCGCCATTCTTCCAGTCACTCCAGTGCCCTCCTGAGTTGGTGACGCCACACATGTGCCAGTCCAGACCATTGAGGGTCATGTTCATCTGCGTTGTTGCTCCATCTCCTTTGCTTTGCTTTGCAAAGTCCTCGAAGTCGTAGGTCCAGGTGTCTGCTTGTAGCTGTGTCGATAGAGACAGCAATCCTAGCAAGCATAGTAAGAAGTAGAATTGTTTCATAGCTGTTATTGTTTAGTGATAGTGTTGTATGCTGATATGATTCATGTGCCGGTGCTAGGGCAAAACCTTGACAGCAGGTGCCTCACCAGCTCGTACGATTACAGGGATGGCTGTTGGCATCTCGATCGTTTGTACACCTCTGACGAGGGCCTTTTGGAATAGGAGTGAACCTCCTATGGAGTAGATGGAGATTTGCTCTCCAGATGCTTGCTCAGTCTCTATATATAGTGTATTCCCCTGATAGTAGGCTCTTAAGCTCTGCTCAGCACGAGTTACATCTGCCACACTATTGGGCATATAGTTTCGATTCATCTGTGTCACAGCCATCACATGGACACCTTGTAGTGAGAAGAACTCACAGGTGACTTGTGTTTTGGTCTGCTCGTTTAGCATTTCAAAGCAACCGGCTTCATCCGTTCCTGTCTGCACGAAGCCTTTAGACTCTAGCATAGCTCGGATGGGGGATTTGTCAGCGGGGATAACTCGACTGAAGTTGATGAGGACTAGAGCTGAGCCATATAGCTCGTCATTGTCATTGTAGTAGTTTAAGACAAATGGGGTCTCAAAGGAGCCATTCTTGTAGACCTCTATAGGCTTCATCAACTCTGGAGTCAGTGAAGGTGTCATCTCTGTATAACGCTCAGTTATATTGGTGTAGTGGAGCTTATTCACCAGCTCTTTGTCTACCTCTTGGCGCTTGGTACCCCAGGTTGTGTACCACTCTGGTATTTGGAGGTCGACAGCCGACTTGTTGACCACATGAAAGGTCGCCTTATCCAATAGGTTGTTGTAGTCTGGAGCCCCTAAGACGCCATCTTCCTCCCCATAAATCATAAGGGTCACGTCTGTCTCTCCCTCCTTGATGGCTTTGAACCAAGTACCACCATTTTGGATTAGTGAGGGGTCTGCAGGCTTGTAGTCTACGACAATACGAGGGTGATCCTTGAGGTATTCGTAGACCTTGTCAGAGTAGTTGGTCATAAGCATCTTGTATTGATGCCCTACGACACACTCCACCCTGTCGGTGATGATAGTGAGCTGATTCTTATCTTGCCCAAAGAGTGTGTAGCTAGACAAGAGCGTTACGATGAACGCATAAACGAGTAGTTTTTTCTGCATAAGTATTTGTTTGATATGTGATGATGATTTAGTTTTGATGCTTTAGCCAAGTCGCTCGAAGGTGTTATCGAAGCAGGGTCTTGACGCCGTCAATGATATAGATGCCAGCGGGGAGATCCTCTCTATTGACTAGTTGCTCACCCTGGATGGTAAATATTGCTGGTTTGCGACCCTTTGAGAGGTCTCTTGTTATATCGTCTAGGCCCGTGGTCTCTTCAATCTGTAGGAATTCTTGCCATTGAGAAGCCTTAGCATAGCGCTCCTTGCTTCCCTCGGGAACAATCAGCTTACACTTGTCAACCCAAACATTTGAAAAAACAGACTCTCCCATAGCTTCACCTTCTATAGGGTCGACCATCTGGCACTTGACCGTCTTGAGTGCGGTGTCATCTCCAAAGGCGAAATTGCCAAGCCGTTTTAACCCCTGAGGGAGTTCTATTGCAGCAAGCTTCGAGCAATTACTAAACACAGCACCCTCAATAGCCTCTAGGGTACTCGGCAATTTGATCTGCTCTAGAGAGGTACAGTATCCAAAAGCCCAGTCTCCAAGGCTCTTCATTCCCTCAGGGAGGGAGATGTCAGATAGTGCTGAGCAACTATCGAAGGTGTACATCGGGAGCTTCTCTAATGGTGCCTTAAAGTCCACTTTTTGTAGTGAAGCACACTTCGCAAAAGCGTAGATTTGTAGATCTCTAACGCCCTGGGGGATCGTCACCTCTCGGAGATTGATACAAGAGGTGAAGGCGATGAATCCTATTGAGTCCAGAGACTCGGGCAGAGTGATAGACTCTAGCTCGAAGCAGTTAAAGAACGCTCCAGACAAGATCTTTTGAGTACCTTCAGGCACACTAAAAGTCTTGCCATGAGCATTGGGATAGCACAGCAATGTCTTCTGATCCTTACTATAGAGTACACCATCCACTGAGCAATAAAGAGGATTTGCCTTATCTACGACAAAACTCTTGAGCCCCGATAGAGACAAAAAAGGCAACTCGCCCATCTCACGGACAGACGCTGGTATCGACAGCGAAGTGATTTTGAAGCAAGCTCCAAAAGCACTGTCGCCAATACGTACAACGCGATAGGTCTCACCATCGGCAGTGATCTCTGCTGGGATATGGATATCCCCCTCAGGGATGTGCTCGTACAGAGGCCCATTTTCCGTCTTAGGCTCCTCAAGCTCACGACACACCTCTACTTCTCGCGACTCTTCGTTGATTATCTTGTAAAAGAGACCGCCAGTGGCTATGTCATAAAATGTCTGAGCTGTACTAATAGCTACTCCTCCTAAGAGGAGAAAAAGAGAGAGAAGCAGTCGTTTCATAATTAATATCTATTTTTCTGCTAGGTTACGATTACAAAGATAGCTAATCTAAAATGAAAAAACAAGAGGTGATTTCAGTTGCATGGACTGGAGAATTTCTACTTGAGTGAAGTGGGGAAGGAGGTTCGAGCATTACACCATAATATGGAGTCATTGAATCTTTGTGGCATTGTTGCTTCAGAAAAGACTAATCTCCACGTGCCTATCGTTTTGTATGCTCATTTGATTAGAATGCCCACCCCGAGATTTTCCCTAGCACTCCCAAAGTAGCACCTGACCTTGGAGCTATTAGAAGCGAGCTTCCAACAGGGCTGAGGTATTATATACAATGTGTCAGTCCTGCCTTCGAACCTCTAATTACATATCTTTACAGGAAAATTCGTTCGATTCCCTCCTTTATTGAATATCCACGTGGGGAATCTCAAATCTCCACGTGGATATTTTTTATTCTCCACGTGGGGGCGAATCATTTCCTCCGAAGTTTCATTTGATTCTTCCGAAGTTTCATTTCATTCCTCCGAAGAATTTTTTATTCTCCACGTGGAGATTTCGAAATATCCACGTGGAAATCCGTTTTCCCCGACACGGCGTCGTATCGATGTGTAATCGACTCTAAATTTTTGTGGCGAGTCAGCGTTGGATTCTCCCTGTCAGGACTGATGCATTTGATAGTTGAATCTACGCTAACCTCTACATTCCTTTGCTCCTTAACTTTTTTCGTACCTTTGTGAAACAACATCCTTGAGTGGTGGTGCATCTGCTCGTGAGGCGAGCGATGCAAGAGGGAAGTCCAGTGAGAATCTGGTACAGTGCCCGCTACTGTGATCCCCCCTATTTCACAGAGCCTATCACAAGATGAATACAAGCCACTGTCTGACTGAGGTCAGATGGGAAGGCGCTGATAGGCTGGGGTAAGTCAGGAGACCTGCCACTACTCGCAACTTAGTATATAATTGTGTACGCTCGGTGGCAAGTGTACCTTAATGCTATGTCAATCGATCAGAAGCATATCTCTCAAGAGGTGCTGCGCCTATGGGCGCGGGGCTATAGCTGTGCTATGCCTCAAGCTATGCTACGCCAGCGGTCGATCGACTTGACCTAGCAGATAAAAGCAACAATCGTATGATGCAACGACTCCTATTATATATGACACTACTCCTCGGTGGGCTATCGCTCCAGGCGGGCAATAAGATCTTTGAGACTGACTCGCTCTTTGCAGGTATGGGGCCTAATGACAAAGGAGCTATCCTCGTGGTTCACTTTGGCACAACGCATGACGACACCCGTCGGGTCACGCTCGATGCGATCAATGAGCGCATAGCAGCCGCCCATCCTGATCTAGAGGTTCGCGAGGCGTATAGTTCGCGTATCGTACGCAAGCGTCTAGCTGCGCGTGGCATAGAAATCCCCACGCCAGGCGAAGCGCTCAAAGAGCTAGCCCGTGAGGGCTTTACCCATCTGCTGGTTGTCTCGACGACCATCGTCGATGGGGTAGAGATGGAGTCGCTATCCTATGAGGTGGCGCATCAGCAGAGCCTCTTTAAGAAGATCAGACTGGTGACGCCACTCCTCTTCTACGAGAGTGATTACAAGGATTTGACCGCCATCATGACGGCTCACCTCGATCCAGAGGTGGCTTACATCTGGGTGGGGCATGGCACTTACGACAGTGCTACGGCTCAGTATGCGATGCTGGATCACTATCTGCAGCGTCACGGCTATGGGCAGGTGATCGTGGGCTGCGTGGAGGGCTACCCTTACTATGAGGAGGCGCTGGAACGTCTGCGTGCTACGGGATTGAAGCGAGTCTGTCTACAGCCGCTGATGATCGTGGCAGGCGAGCATGCTAAGGAGGATATGCTCCAAGAGTGGCAACCCAAGCTAGAGGCTCTCGGCTATCAGGTCGAGAGCGTGGTGCGTGGTCTGGGTGAGCTTCCGGAGGTACAGGAGATGATCTTGAGAAAGGTCGACTTCTTCATGACCCATCGTCGTCTCTCTATTATGGACAAAAAGGCGATCTACGAGGAGACAGGCGAGAAGTTGCACAAGTCCGACTCCATAGCTCGGTAATTCGATGAGACGTAGCTACTTTTACCTATTCCTGCTACTAGCTAGCTGTGTCCTCCCGCTCGCAGCGCAGCGGGATACGCTCAGGAATCATCGCGACACAATAGACTACAAGCGTCTCGGCGAAGTGGTCGTAGTGGCTCCTACTCATAGACGTATTATGCAGCAGCAGGCGCTCTCGGCGATCAGCCTAGACGTCAAGCCGCTCATCGCCTCTATGGGTAGTCTCAACGAGTTGGTCGCTCAGAGTTCGGGCGTACGGCTCAGAGAGTCTGGTGGCGTAGGCTCGAGCAATGAGCTATCGATCAATGGTATGTCGGGGCATGCTGTCCGCTACTTTATCAATGGTGTGCCGCTCTCCTCGATGGGTGAGGGGGCTTCGCTTGCTACGCTACCGGTGAACCTCATCGACCGCGTCGAAATCTACAAAGGGGTGGTACCTCCTGAGCTAGGGATGGACGCTCTCGGAGGAGCGGTCAACATAGTAACGAACACGCGTGGGGAGAGCTATCTGGACTGTTCGCTGCGAGGTGGCTCCTTTCACACCTTTGCCTTAGACCTGACGGGGCAGTATAGAGAGCAGCGGAGCGGCTTTACAGTGCGTCCTACGCTACGCTATCAATACTCGAAGAACGACTACATCATGCGCGGTGTGGAGGTGTGGAATGCTGAGTCCCAAGAGTACGAGCAGCGAGACTTCAGACGCTTTCACGATGGTTACCAGTCGCTCCTGGGCCGTCTGCAGCTGGGCGTGACTAAGAAGCCATGGGCCGACGCAGCCCTGTTCGGAGTGGGCTATACGAAGAGCGCGAGCGAGATACAGACCGGCTTTCGCCAGTCGCTAGTCATCGGCGAGGCGATGCGGGACCGTGACGACTTGAGCTTCTCGGCACACTACGCCAAGCGCAATCTATTCACCCCCGGACTATCGGCTACGGTAGATGCATCATTCGCTCGCAACCATATTATCATCACAGATACCGCCTACCGCAAGTACAGCTGGGACGGGACCTTCGTAGAGACTCACTATAGCGAGGTGATGCGTCGCACACGTATGATACGCCACACGGTGCGCCCTACCTGGACGGCTCGGGCTAACCTTGCCTACGTGCTACCACGGGGCGGACATCTCAACCTTAACTATCAGATGACCGCCGTCGCCAATGAGCGGTACGATACCTACGATCCGAACTTTGAGGCCTCAAGGGATCGTATGGGAAGGCACATCTTGGGACTGTCCTATGGGACGTCGCTTCTCAACGGTCGCTTGCGTGGGATGCTCTTTGTCAAGGACTATCTCTACCACGTTGCCATCGAGCAGGCTGATATGTATTGGTTGACAGGCTCTGACAAGGTGCCAGCGCAGCAGACGAAGAACGAGCTAGGCTACGGCCTTGGGCTGCGCTATACGATTGTTGACGAGCTAGCCATCAAAGGTTCCTTCGAGCGAGCCACCCGTTTGCCGACAGCTCGCGAGCTGATGGGTAATGGTGCCAACATCTACCCCAACTTCAAGCTCCACCCTGAGCAAGCTTACAACCTGAACTTGACGCTCTATGGTCAGGCGCAGTGGGGCGACCTACACTTCCTCAACTACGAGGCGACCGCCTTCTACCGAGACGTCTCTAACTACATCCACCGTGTGGTGATGGGTGATGTCGAGAGCCAGTACGATAATGTCGGCTCATCGCTCGTCCTCGGTGGCGAGATGGAGGTCAAGTACAACTACGCCAACCTCCTAGACCTTACGCTCAATGGCACTTACACCGATGAGCGGGACCGCACGCGCATCAACATCTATGGTAAGCCGAATCCGACCTATGGCTATCGGATCCCGAACGACCCCTTTCTCTACGGCAACCTGCTCCTAGGGGCTAACTGGCGCAAGCCGTTTGGCATACAGGCGAGTGCTATACACTTCAACGCTGGACTGGGCTATATCCACTGGTTTTACCTCACCTGGGCAGCCTTCGGTCGCAAGGACACTAAGGCTATCATACCGACCAGCTACGATCTCTCGGCTGGTGTCACCTGGAGCTTTGCTCACGACCGCTACTCCATATCACTGCAGAGTAGCAACCTGCTAGACCGTCCGCTCTACGACAACTATATGTTACAGAAGCCCGGACGCGCCTTCTACTGCAAGCTCCGCATATTTCTGAACTAGAGACATACTTATATACTAATAATACAAACTAAGATAACTATGACTAAAGCTTATCGCTTGCTGGCGGCTCTCGTAGTCGCCCTCGTCACACTCTCGTTCACGTCGTGTGAATCAGATACGCCCAATCCTGAGAAGGAGATAACCATGGGCTATGACCTATGGGTACCTATAGATGGAGCCACTGGTCAGTCAACCGCTAACACTGACCCGCACATCATCGCACGTGTCGCTGACCTGACCACGGGTGTCCTGAGTATCAAGGGACAGGGTGTAGAGACTTCAGCATCTACCATAACGCCTAACGTATTATATCACCAGGGCTACTACTACAGTGTCTCTCGTGAAGGTCGCTTCGGCAGGTTCCGCGTCTCCAACACGGGCGTCGAGACAATCAAGGAGTTTCCTATGCCACAGATCCTTGACCGTCGCTTCTCACACGCTTGGCTAGACGACAACACACTCGTCATGGTTAGCTCCGTAGGTGACAAGCAAGAGGTTTCTTGGGTCAAGGTCGATGTCAACAAGATGGTCATCACTGCTGAGGGCAAGCTTGACCTACCTAAGCCCGCAGAGGGTGAAATCTTCAACTCTAGCGGTCTGCTTGGTTACCGCAAGGCTGACAATATGCTTATCTACCCACACGTTTATATGGAGAAGTCTAAGAAGACCTCTATGGCACTACCTCCCAAGCGTAATGAGATCTACATCGCCTTCATCGATGCGAGTACGATGCAGGTGAAGAAGATCGACAAGGACACACGCTGCGAGCACCTAAGCTCTACCTCTTTTGGAGAGACACGCAGTCAGAAGACTTTCTTTGACTCCAAGGGCAACTTCTACTTCGCTGCAGCTACCTGCAATATCCCCGAGAATGCTAAGAAAAAGAGCGGTACGAAGCAACGCAGCTTCCTCTTCCGTGTCAATGCTGGCTCTATGGAGACGGACAAGAGCTTCGACGGCTATGCACAGCCTCGTGGTAAGATCATCACGGTCTTCCCGCTCAATGATGACGAGGTACTCCTCTATATGCAGGACCCTGACTTCAAGGAGAAGGGTAATACCGAATGGAGCAGCAAGAAGAACCGCTATATCTACTACTGGCTACGCTGCAACATGAAGACGCAGCAGGTCGAGCATATCAAGGATATCCCATTCAGCAATGGCAACTTCGGTCAGTTGGTCGTACGCAATGGTGACTTGGTTAGCATCGGTGCCAATGTGGAGGGCGCTCCTACGACCATCTACCAGTACAACGTCAACACCCGCAAGGTGACTAAGGGCGCTACGCTGGCTGACGGCTTCGAGATAGATCGCATCACTCCAATCGTCAAGGAGTAAACCTCTAGTACGGCTACACTAGTGGCTGAGCTACTAATACGGAGCTCTCTTTCGTGAGAGACTCACCACACGGTGCGGCTGCTGCGTTTGCTAGCGGTCGCACCGTTGCTTCTTATGGGAGACTTCACAGCTTAGGAGACCTCTCTTATAAACAATGACAACCCTATAATCCTATTACATACCAACTATGCGCTGGCTTCACAAAGTACTAGGCACCGTCTGTGCTCCGCTCTTCCTCTTATGGTTGATCTCGGGAGGGGTGATGATCTTCTGCTCCTTTCCTCGCTTGGGGGACAAGGACTTACCACTACAAGACACTCTTGCATCCTCTGCGACTCTTCCCTCAGAGGCTACGCTACTGGCTAAGCTACAGCCTGGCGAAGAGCTGACAGCACTCTCGCTTACGACACATTGTGGCGAGCCAGTGTGGCGTGTGGAGACGAGCGAGGGAGGGTATCTGTGGCATGCGGACTCGCTCCTTACGACAGCTACGGATTCGGTGCCAGAGGCTTGGTATGAGCAGTATGCGTCGCGCTTTAGCTCTGCGCCCATCGTGGCGGTTGATACGATACGACACATAGACACCTGGACGCCTTACCCGAGGATCAAGAAGGATCTGCCCCTTTACCGATACCGCTTTGACGATCCTGAGGGAACTTACCTTTATCTCTCTAGTCAAACGGGCGATGCGGTACAGCTCTGCACCCGCTCTGAGCGTATCGGGGCGTCGTGTGGTACGATTCCCCACATGTTTTACTACTGGTGGTTGCGGCAAAACCGCACCGCCTGGCTCTGGGTCATCTCAATCTTCGCCTCGCTCGCTGTCATTGCTGCATTTACCGGCCTTTACCTCGGGATACGTCTTTACGTCCGTATGTGGAGGAGGACGAAGCGGTTGCGCAGTCCCTACAAGCGCCAGAAGACTTTGCACTGGCACCTCGTCGGTGGCGTGATCTTTGGTCTGTCGCTGACGCTCTTCGCCCTCAGCGGGGTCATGTCGCTCTACGACTTGCCATCGTGGATCGTGCCTCAGCATGAGACGGAGACGAAGCGCAAGGAGGCGCAGGTCGCAGAGGCTCCACAGCTGGGTCGCTCGGATACGTATGACTACCGCTTGCTACTTGACCTAGGCGGTGTGCAGCAGATTACTTGGCGGAGCTATGGCGGGCACCCTTACTACGAGGTGCAGCGCCACGGACAACTGGAGAGCTGGGATGCGCTGGGCGAAGCTCCACAGCCGTTGCATCTGACCGAGGAGGATATCAAAGCTAAGCTCACGCCGGTGCTGGGAACCTTCGACATGCAGATTGAGCTAATGGAGCACTACGACAACTACTATGTCAGTCTAAACAACCTCTACGAGCTACCGATCTATCGTATCTCGGCACAGGACAAGGAGTCGAGTCGCCTCTACATCAGTCCGACGACTGGAGAGACACGCTACTACAGTCTCAACGGGCGGCTCAAGAAGTGGCTCTACCCCTTCTGTCACAACCTCCGCATTGGCTTCTTTGCAGAGCACCCCACACTGCGCATCATCTGCATGTTGGTGCTGGTGCTAGGTGGTTTGGTCGTCTCGGTGAGTGGCGTAGTGCTCGGTTTTCGTTATCTTCGCAGAGTAATTCGTCGGGCTAAGTCTCGCCGTAACAAATAAGAGGTGTGTCAAGCCCGTCCAACAATAGCAAAGAGAGACTATGAAAAAGATCTATATCGCCGGCATCGGCCCCGGCAGTCCTGAAGATATAACGCCCGCTGTGCATCAAGCCCTCAGAGAGGCTGATGTGGTCGTGGGGTATGCTTACTACTTTCAGTTTATCCAAGAGTACTTACACGAGGGTGCTGAGTGCATTGACACTGGTATGCGCCAAGAGCGTGAGCGAGCCAGGCTAGCTATCGAGCGAGCTGAGGCTGGGCAGACCGTCTGTGTCATTAGCTCTGGCGATGCGGGCATCTATGGGATGGCTCCGCTCCTCTATGAAATGTGCGATGAGCGGGGTAGTGATGTAGAGCTAGAGGTCCTACCCGGGATCTCCGCCTTTCAGAAAGCAGCTGCACTCCTCGGGGCACCCATTGGTCATGACCTCTGCCTCATCTCGCTGAGTGATCTGATGACTCCGTGGGCAATCATCGAGCGACGCGCCATAGCGGCTGCGGAGGCTGACTTCGTCACGGCACTATACAACCCTAAGAGCATCAAGCGGTACTGGCAGCTGGAGCGTGTGCGCGAGCTGTTTCTCAAGCACCGCTCACCCGATACGCCCGTAGGACTGGTCCAGCAGGCGGGGCGTCCCGACCAGCGTGTCTGGACGACGACCCTACGAGAGCTGGATACGCAAGATGTCGATATGTTTACCGTCCTCATCATCGGCAATAGTCAGAGCTTCCTCTCAAAGGGCAAGATCGTCACACCACGAGGTTACTATCGAGATAAAGGAAGTGACGAAGAGAAGGTCGGGCAGCGCATCATGAGCGAAAGCTTTCGCACGATCCTCTCGCTACTCAAGCATCCCGAGAGCTATCCGCTAGACCATCTATGGGCGATGCTACACGCTGTCCATACGACGGCGGACTTTGAGATGGAGGAGCTACTCTATAGTGACCCCAACGCGGTCTCGCGCATTTACCAAGGCTATGTCGATGGCAAGATACGCACCATCGTGACCGACGTGACGATGGTCGCTTCGGGCATCCGAAAAGGTGCCTTGGCACGCTATGGTATCGAGGTGCTCTGCTACCTGCACGACCCACGTGTGGCTGAGATGGCAGAGCGTCTGGACATTACCCGTACGCAGGCGGGCATACGGCTCGCCGTCGAGGAGCATCCCGATGCGCTCTACGCTTTTGGCAACGCTCCGACGGCTCTCATGGAGCTGGCGCACCTCATTCGCCAGGGCAAGGCTCACCCCGCTGGAATTGTCGCAGCGCCCGTCGGCTTCGTCCATGTGTGCGAGTCAAAGCACATGGTCAAGCCCTTTCACGACATCCCTAAGCTCATCATTGAGGGGCGCAAAGGGGGCAGCAATCTTGCGGCAACGCTGGTCAACGCGACCCTCAGCTATGGTGATGCCGAGACGCTCAAGCCTGGTCGTGACTTATGAAAATCATCCTCATAGGAATCAGCGATGACCGAGAGCAGCGATGGAACCCAGAGCTACTGGAGCAACTCGCTGGTGAGCGCATCTTCTCAGGTGGCGCACGTCACCATGAGATCGTCCGTGACATCTTACCGACAGAGTACCACTGGATCGATATAACCCCGCCGATAGACGACGTCATCGAGCAGTACAAGGCGTACGACACAGTCGTTGTCTTCGCCTCCTGCGACCCTATCTTCAACGGCATCGGACAGCGCATCATGCAGCTTCTCCCCGAGGCGGAGATCGAGCTGCACCCTTACTTCCACTCCCTGCAGCTCCTCGCCCATGCGGCTCTGCTACCTTACCAAGATATGCACGTCGTGTCGCTCACGGGGAGACCGTGGCAAGCCTTTGACGCAGCGCTGATCTCTGGCGAGCGCATGATCGGCATCCTGACCGACCGCAAGGAGCACACCCCTCAGCGCATCGCCCAGCGCATGCTCGGCTACGGCTACGACAACTACCGAGCCATCGTCGGGGAGCATCTGGGCAATAGGGAGCGACAGCAGCTCTCTCGCCTCTCTCTTGCGGAAATGGCTGAGCGCACCTTCGCCTATCCCAACAACTTAATCCTCATTCAGACGAAGCCCTTGCCTCGTCCTTTTGGCATCCCCGATGCGGACTTCATCCCGCTCAATGGACGTGAGCGGATGATTACCAAGCGGGCGATACGTCTCGAGACTCTCTCGCAGCTAGACCTGCACCAGACGCATGTCCTGTGGGACATCGGCTCCTGCACCGGCTCCGTCTCTATCGAGGCGCGTCTACAGCAGCCGAGCCTGCAGGTGGTTGCCTTCGAGATACGTCCCGAGGGCGCCGAGCTTTTCGACGCCAATGCGCGTCGTCATCACACCCCGGGCATCACCTTCTGCGGGGGCGACTTCCTCTGCGCCGACCTCGACCCACTTCCTCAGCCCGATGCAGTCTTCATCGGAGGGCATGGCGGGCACCTGCAGGAGATCGTCGAGGAGGCGTGGCGTCGTCTCGCCGTAGGCGGGCGGATCGTCTTTAACTCCGTCTCGAGCGAGAGCCAGGAGGCCTTCAGACGAGCCATTGCTGCCGTCGGTGGTTCCATCGCCTCCACGACCCGTATGCAGATCGATGACTACAACCCGATAGCTGTCCTACAAGCGACCAAAAGCACACACTAATTTGTATGAACTCAAAACCACGCATAGCGATCCTGGCCATCTCTCCTGATGGTCAAAAGATCGCACTACAGATAGCAAGCCAACTGCCCGACGTTAAGCTCTATACGACACACCAGGAGAAGGCAAGCGACTCATTCACCCTGCTACCCAGCCTTGCCGAGGCGGCTAAGTGCCTCTTTGCCGAGAGCGATGTCTTACTCTTTGTCTCCGCTATGGGGATCTGCGTTCGTACCATTGCCCCACTGCTCAGAGACAAGCATCACGATCCTGCGGTCCTCTGCGTAGACACCACGGGGCGGTATGTCATCTCCGTCGCTTCGGGACACATCGGCGGGGCCAATGAGTGGACCGAGCGCATCGCACACATACTAGGTGCCGAGCCGGTCATCACCACTCAGAGCGACCGGCAGGGGCTGTGGGCGCTAGACACCTTGGGCGCAGAGATCGGGTGGAGTCGCGAGACCGCAGGCTGTAGTATGAACGCCGCCATCACGACCTTTGTCAATAAGCGCCCCGTAGCTCTGCTCCTCGAGATGCGCACCGAGGGCACCGCTTACCTAGAGCGCACCCACCCAGAGCATGTAGATCTCTACTACCGCTACGAGGATGTCGACCAGAGCCGCTACGACCTGCTCATAGCGGTGAGCTATCGCCTATTGGAGAGCTTGACCATCCCTTGTCTCTACTTCCGTCCGCCACTCCTGCACCTTGGCGTGGGGTGTCGCCATCAGGCAAATCCCGAGGGCGTCGTGGCGCATATTCTCTCCGACATTCGTGCCAAAGGGTACGCCCCTAGTGCCATCGCCACGATCAATAGCATCGAGCTCAAGCGTGGCGAACCAATCCTCGACGAACTCTCCCAGCACTTAGGCAAGCCTTGCCACTTCTACAGTAGCGACGAGCTAGCGGGCATCGAGGTACCCAACCCCTCAGAGCGTGTCGCCACAGCCACGGGCTCGACGAGCGTCAGCGAAGCCTCCGCACTCGCAGCCAGTCAGGGCGGACTACTGATTATAGAAAAGCAAAAGGGTTGTCTCACGCCGCAGAGCGACTTCACCTATAGTCTTGCCGTAGCTCCCGAGGGGCTGCCCCACGGACATATAGAGATTGTCGGGGCGGGGCCTGGCGATCCTGAGTTAATCTCCGTGCGTGGTAAGCATTTCCTCGAGCGCGCCGACTTAATCCTCTATGCTGGTAGCTTAGTGCCTATCGAGCTAACCTACTATGCTAAGGAGGGAGCCACTGTGAAAAGCTCCGCCGATATGAATCTCGAGGAGCAGTTTGCCCTGATGAAGGAGTTTTACGACAAGCACGCGCTTATCGTGCGGTTACACACGGGAGACCCCGCCATCTTTGGTGCCATACAGGAGCAGATGGCACTCTTTGATGAGGCCGGTATGAGTTACCACATCACGCCTGGCATCTCCTCCTTCCTAGCAGCCGCCGCAGAGCTCAGGTCTCAGTTTACCATTCCTGAGCGTGTGCAGACCATCATCTTAACTCGCGGTGGCGGTCGCACGCCAATGCCCGAGCGAGAGCAACTGCACAAGCTCGCTGCCTCGCAGAGCACGATGTGCATCTACCTCAGTGCCACCCTCGCCGAGGAGGTGCAGCGGGAGCTACTCGTTCACTACCCACCCACGACACCCGTGGCGGTCTGCTACAAGCTCACTTGGCCTGAGCAACGCATCTACCGCGGTCAACTCTCCGAGCTGGCGCAGATAGTTCGTGAACACCACCTCACGCTTACCACGCTGATGGTCGTCGGGGATGCCATCGACAACCGTGCGGGACTCTCTAAGCTCTACAATGACAACTTCAAGCACCTCTTCCGTCGATGAAAGCGCCACACCCGATAGCGATTGTCTCTCTCGGTGCTGCTACGCCTGAAGATATCTCCATGCGGGCCTATGGCAAGCTCCAGACGGCAGACGAGATCTATTGCCTCGGCGAGGCCGCTCACCGAATAGTTGCTGCGCTACCCGAGGGTACCCACCTCGCGCAGCGGTGTCAGATCCTAGAGATCCCGATGAGCAGTGACCGCACAGAGGCGATACGCTATTACGAGCAGCTGGCCACTCGACTGCTAGATCAGCAGGGTAGGGGACTCGCCTGCAGCGTCGTCACCATCGGCGATGCCGGCACCTACGCTACGGTGCAGTATCTCGCAGACCTCTTACGTCAGGCTGGTGCCGAGATGGAGGTAGTGCCGGGGATACCTTATTATATAGCCGCTGCGGCAGCCGTCGGTCAGGGGTTGGTGCGCCAAGATGAGTCGCTCCTCGTGCTGAGCAAAGTCGCCAGTGAGTCTCAGCTTCGCGAGGCACTGGCGCAGGGACATACGGTGGTGGTGATGAAGCTCTCGCGCTGTGCCGACATCGTTCGTGAGGTGATTGCCGAGGGCGACTACGACTTCATCTATGCCGAGCATCTCGGCAATCCCGATCTAGAGCTGCGCGCCAGTGATCGAGAGGCGCTCCTCGCTCGTCAGCCTATCCCTTACTTCTCGCTCATCATCATACGTCCCCACCGAAGCAGCACTCACTAAGTCACTACTTGCGATACCGCAGCTCTCACGAGTAACCCTTCTGCAGGCTCTAGAAGCACTAGGTCTACTAGGAACATTAGTGCTACTAGCCCTCTAACCTCTAGTCTCTATTTACATATCTTTACGGGGAAATTCGTCCGATTCCCTCCTTTCTCGAATATCCACGTGGGAAATCTCAAATCTCCACGTGGATATTTTTCTTTTTCCACGTGGGGGCGTTTTGATTCCTCCGAAGTTTCATTTCATTCCTCCGAAGTTTCATTTGATTCCTCCGAAGAATTTTTTATTCTCCACGTGGAGATTTCGAAATATCCACGTGGAAATCACTTTTCACCGACACGGCACCGTTTTGATATGTATTCAGTTCTAAATTATTGTAGCGAGCTGGCATCAACTTTTCCCAGCCAACAGCTAACAGCTAACGGACACCACTAGCCGTGACGATACCCTGTAGGGGGCTGTGTCAATAGTCCATTTGTCGTTTGAGAGAGGGGGGAGGCTGGGAATTTTGTTAAGCAGCGATGCTGAAGACGTTTTTCGACAAGTAGGGCTTGAAGTGTGTAAAAGTGATCGTCTCGGAGCGCTCAACGCCCTCTTTGCCTCTCGAAGTGGCGTCTTGAGAGGGTAAAGGGTCATTTTCTTGCGTTTTCTTGAGTTGGGCAGCCACTTTTTTGAGA
>OLQN01000188.1_pt1 | contig 55848 bp, 51 predicted proteins | sample 1673181 | NCBI WGS metagenome assembly OLQN01 (sample SAMEA3136763, study PRJEB25190) | human gut metagenome | biome: human gut; feature: human-associated habitat; material: faeces | place: Austria | collected 2013
GCATGCAATGCTCACAAAATCCGTCAAATCCGTCATCTCCGTGGTGCTAAAGCACATTGCATAAGCAAAAAAATCCGTGCAATCGGTGCTATCCGTGAGCGATAATATCAGAATGGGTTAACCGGGCATCAATAATTGAAAATCAGTGAGTTGCGCCATTTGATTGGGTAAAAGAGGACACTAACTGAATAATACTAATAAACCTCGCGATTTTGTCTATATCAGCCAAAATCGCGAGGTTTATTTCGCAGATAATATGTATGCGCATCACAGCATCATACTATCCATGAGTTTTTCTCTGACAAATTGCAGATATTATTCCCATCCCAAGGCGCTTGCACCAAGCACTGCCGCCTCGCTGCCATTAAGAGCGGATATCAGCAATTTTGCCTCATTTTTGTACAAAAAGAGTATATTTTCCTCGTATGCTTTGCGTAACGGCTGCATTAAGTACTCACCAGCCTTAGTCAATCCACCGAAGAATACAAAGGCTTCGGGAGAGCAGAAAGTGGCAAAGTCCGCACAAGCTGTACCCAATATGCGACCTGTATAATTGAATATATCCAATGCCAACTTGTCACCCTTTTCAGCAGCTTTGAACACGTCGTATGATGTAATTTCGTCAGCCACCAAATCACGCAACAAACTCGCTTCGGAGCTATGTTCTAGAAATTCACGTGCAGTACGCGCAACACCAGTAGCAGAGGTGTATGCCTCCAAACATCCCTTACGACCACAACCACATGAACGTGCATTATCAGAATGGTCAATTACGAAATGGCCTAATTCGCCAGCAAAGCCATCACTTCCATATACCACTCGTCCATCTACGACTATACCAGAACCGACACCGGTGCCGAGAGTAATCATTATGAAGTTTTTCATGCCTCTGGCCACACCATATGTCATCTCACCCATGGCAGCGGCATTGGCATCGTTGGTAACTCGGACGGGAATGCCGAATACCTCTTCAAACAATTGAGCACAAGGCACAATACCTTTCCATGCCAAATTGGCTGCGTTTTCGATATTTCCTGTGTAATAGTTCGCATCGGGAGCACCAATGCCCATAGCGCGTATATTCTGTATGCCACCCACTTGGTCTAAAGCAGGCTGCAATGCTTCATACGCAGCTTTAACATAATCCTTGAAGTCGGGATATGCCTTGGTTGAAATAACTGTTTGTGACTTGATGTTGCCACGTTGGTCTACAATGCCAAATACAGAGTTAGTACCACCCATATCAAGACCTATCACATAAGGCTTGTCTATATCTATTTCCATAAAAAGAGCTTTGATTGGTTATTGTTAGATGATTGTGCAAATATACAACAAATCCCTTATTAATATGACAAATATGCTATGATTATTGCCCGCATTTCCCAATAATTACTTTTAATACAGGGAAAATGGTGTTGCGGTTACTACATTACAGCGCGTTGGAGAAATCAGAACTCTTGGCCATGTAATATGTGCCAACTGCGCATATTGCGAACTTAATAACTCTATTAGTTCAACAATTACGATTTCTTACTTTTTCTTGCGTAGTAACGACTTGATTTTACCAAAACGATGTGCTAGTTTATACATCATCATAAAGCCGTCATATACAGCAATAGCCCTTTCAACATGGTTAACCCATCGCTGCATTTTGGTATCTGCCTCTGGTGGTGCGAAAAGCGTATGCCATTTCAACGAAATCGATTCTTCGCATTGAGAAATTCTCTTATCCAGTTCTCTCTTTCGTTTGTCAAGACTCTCAATTGTATATGCTTCCCTTGTCATGCTATTTCTGTTTATTCGAATTTACATCACTGCCTTTGCCGGCTGCTGGTTTTTCGTCCAAGAACAAATTGGCTATAAAGTTTGTTAGCGGACCTATTACAAGCCTTTTCTTGTTAGCGTATATAATAACGCCCAATATTACATAAAAGGCAACTATTATAGCGTATGATGCTGTTTGGCTACCGATCAAGCCTTCCAATGCCGAGGCCACCATCATGGAAACGAACATTACAGCAAGACTTAGCAGCATGAACAATATGGCTCCTACGACGATAAAGGATAGTAACTGCGAAAGTTTGCTTACACAATTTATTTGCAAGCGTTCGTACCGCAATGTCACATCTTTCTTTATATCTCCCACTAATTGGGTGATGATGTCTATATTTTTGTCAGAAGAAAACATATTTGCAATAAAAATAGAGTCAAGGAAAGGGCTACCACATAATGAGGATAACGCTTTCCCTGACTCTTGAGTTGTATTACATCAATCGTTCGCAGGCTGGAGTTCGTCTGCAATATCATCAACAAGGCTTTCCATATCCTTGCTGTTAAGTTTGATGCCACGTTTGCGAATTGCTTCGGCAATTCTGTTACGAGTGTCGGTTCCCTTTTCAGGAGCGAACAAAACACCACATGCTGCACCAACTGCTGCACCGCCCAAGAAAGCGGCCAATACGTTTAATCCATTTACTTTCATGATAAAAATATTTTAAGTGAGTAATCTCGTGTTCAAATATACGTATATTCTTTTAATCCGACACTATTTTTGCTGTAATATTTTATCACAAGAGGCCAAATAGTGCGTTTTTAATCTTGTTTAAGAAAACAATGAAGTGATTTTCAAATAGCTTTCGTAACTTTGTGGCAGATTATCTACTGCAGCCAAGCTACATCTGCAGTAGATGAGTACTAACCATTTCCTTTATACTTATAATAGGTATCATCAACTACAAGAATAATGAAAAAGAATTTTGTTATCGCCCTCGGTTTATGTTCCGTGGTACTTTTTACTGGTTGTAAATCACGTGAAAGCGCTTATCGCCAAGCATGGGAACAAGCCATGGCACAAGATAAGACTCAACAAAACGAACAACAAGTTGCAACAGAAGAGACTGCTGCGAACGAAGTTACTCCTGTTACACCCACGACTCCAGCTAACACAACTACAACAACCATTACCACTGACCATAGTGATGTGCGTGAAATTAATGGCAACATGTCGGTAGTAAGTGGCAATCCACTCAAGACCTATAGTGTTGTGGTTGGAAGTTTTGTTACGCAAGCCAACGCTGAAGGATTGAGAAACAGATTGCAGCAAGACGGCTATGATGCACGTGTTATCAAAACTGACGAGCAAATTAAAGGTGTTACTGGTTGGTTCCGCGTTATTGCATCTTCATACGATGACAAGGCATCGGCTGTTCAATCTCGTAAATCATTGAGTGGCAAATATGCTGGTGCATGGCTGCTCTATCGCAAATAAATATTATAACAAGCTATGACAAAGTGTTGAATTGCAAGTTGTGAACTTGCAATTCGACTCTTTTTGTGTTTTATAGAAATAACAAACTACACGCATTGGATAATTTGACTCCGCTCTTGGGCATGACCCCAAACGAACTTAAAGATGTGGCTGCTGCATTAGGTCTTAAACCTTTTGTTGGCAAGCAAATGGCTGACTGGATTTACAAAAAGCACGTTACCAGTATAAACCAAATGCAGAACATCTCAAAAGACGCAAGGGCAAAAATTAGCGCGCATTATACTATAGGTTGCAGCAAACCTGTTGACGAACAGCGGTCTGTTGATGGAACAATCAAATATTTATACGCCACAACCAAGGGTGATTTTATTGAGACAGTTTATATCCCAGATAAAGAAAGGGCTACACTTTGCGTAAGTTCACAAGTAGGATGCAAAATGGGATGTGCATTTTGCATGACGGGAAGACAGGGATATGCAGCTTCGCTTTCAGCAACTGACATCATAAACCAAATATACTCCCTGCCAGAACGTGACACACTTACGAATGTTGTTTTTATGGGACAGGGCGAACCCTTTGATAATTTAGATAATGTACTGCAGACTACACAAATTCTGACATCTGATTGGGGGTGGGCTTGGAGCCCAAAGCGCATCACTGTGTCAAGCGTAGGACTATCTAAAGGATTGGTAAGGTTCGTTGAAGAAAGTTCGTGCCACTTAGCCATCAGTCTGCATCACCCCATACCAGCAGAGCGTGCAAAAATCATGCCTGCCGAAAAAGCTTTCAGCATCGCAGATATTGTTGCCATTCTAAAACAATATGAAGTTTTTAGAAAGAGCGGGGCCACACATGCAAATAGCGATATTTCGCATCAAAGAAGATTGTCGTTTGAATACATTGTCTTTGATGGAATAAATGATGGCATTAAACATGCTGACGCTTTGATAAACTTGCTGCAAGGACTAGACTGCCGAGTCAATCTTATACGTTTCCATGACATACCAGATACTCCCCTACATGGCGTATCGGACAAGAAGATGATATCCTTTAGAGATTATCTGACCTCTCATGGGTTATTTACGACAATAAGAGCTTCACGAGGACAGGATATATTTGCAGCTTGTGGATTGCTTAGTACTGCGAAACAAGAAGCCATGAAGCAGACTAATAATGCTAAATATAACACGCAAAAGAATGATTAGTTACGATACAGACATACAGAATACACCCGAAAAGGCACACAATAGTGACTTGATAAAAATCGGTATTAGCCAGGGTGACACCAACGGTGTTGGATACGAATTAATATTAAAAACATTCTCTGACCCTGGAATGCTTGAACTATGTACGCCAATCATTTTTGGCCATGTCAAAGTCGCAAATTTTCACCGTAAAACATTGGGGCTCAATACACCACTTCAGGTCATTGCGCGTGCAGAAGATGCTGTTGCAGGAAAGCTCAATATTGTGAATTGCTCTGATGACGAAATCAACGTCGAATTTGGGAAACCTTGTGCAGAAAGTGGTATGGCAGCGTTTACTTCGTTAGAAAAAGCTGCTGAATCATACAAAAATGGGGCATTTGACGTGCTTGTAACCGCGCCAATTAGCAAGTCGGACATACAAAACGATGAATTCCGATTTGTTGGACATACCGAATATTTGCAGGATCGCTTTGGGAACGAGACGACTGAACCTCTCATGATTTTATTTAACGATATCATGCGGGTGGCATTGATGACGACTCACGTGCCTATTTCGGAAGTAGCTTTTTCGATAACAGAAGAAAAGATCCAACAAAAAGCCCGTTTACTTTATAATGCGCTAAGACAGGATTTCTGCATTTCAGCACCCCGCATTGCCATATTGGCACTCAATCCACACGCCGGAGAGGAAGGCCTTTTAGGTCACGAAGAAATTGAAATTATCACGCCGACCATCAAGACCTTATCTGACGCGGGTATTCCTTGTTTCGGACCGTATGCCGCAGACGGATTTTTTGGAACAGCACAATACCGACACTTTGATGGCATACTGGCCATGTATCATGACCAAGGCTTAGCGCCATTCAAGGCTCTTTCGATGAATGACGGAGTAAACTTTACCGCAGGGTTACCAATTATTCGAACTTCGCCAGATCACGGCACTGCATTCGATATTGCAGGCAAAGGAGTAGCAAGTGCAGATTCTTTCCGTCAAGCAGTGTACGCTGCAATAGATATATACAGGAACAGAAAGACCTATATGGAATGTCATGCCAACCCCTTGCCAAAAATATTTCAAGACAAACGAGAAAGATAAGTAATAAATTGTGATACCAAAGATCACATAATCACCTTATACGATTATATGAAATTCGCCATCATAGCAGCAGGTGAAGGATCCAGGCTGCAACAAGAAGGTGTTGAACTACCCAAGCCTTTGGTAAAAGTGTGCGGTGAAGCCCTTATTGACAGACTCATAAGAATTTTCCGTAAGAATAACGCCAAGGAAATAGTTATTATTGTCAACCAACTTAATCCGCTAACCGAACAACATATTCTGAAACTAAAAGAAGCAGGACTGGCCTCCGATATTAGAATGGTTGTAAAAACCACGCCAAGTTCCATGCACAGTTTTGCAGAATTGGCTCCTTATCTCGAAAATGAGGAATTTTGTTTAACAACTGTAGACACCATTTTTAATGAAGAGGAATTTGCAAAATATATAGCATATTTCAAAACATGCAATTATGATGGTTGTATGGCTGTTACCAACTACATCGACGATGAAAAGCCATTATATATTGGCACAGATAGCGATTTGAACATAACCGGTTTTTACGATGACAAAAGGACATGCGAATACATATCTGGCGGCATCTACTGCTTACGTCCAAACGCCCTTAGCACGCTTAAGCATTGTCTGGAACAAGGTATTAGCCGAATGAGAAATTTTCAGCGTGCACTTGTAACGGACGGATTGCAACTCAAAGCATGCCCTTTTTCAAAAATACTTGATGTAGACCACGCAAGTGATATTGCGAAAGCAGAAAGTTTCTTAACAGTCCAATAGCAGAATGAAGCACATATTAGGTATAAGCAGATCCACCGTTTATAGCCCCAACTCAATAGACAGAGATTCCGCTATTTTTACTGCGGTTACAAGCCGACTTGAACGAATGGGGCATGATGTCTCAATCATTAATGAGGATTTGTTTTTTGCCGTAGATTTATCTGATTTTGACCTCGTGTTTTCAATGGCACGAGGTCATGACGTGTTAAATAAATTAGCCCATTTCGAGCATGAGCACCCAGGACGCGTGATCAATTCCGCTATCGTTTTGTCACAAAACACGAGGGCGGATATTGCCAAGACATTGCAAGCAAACAACATAGCCATGCCGCATGTAGCCATTGCGTCACCAAAAGAACTGCTTAAAACACCTCAATCATACCCCATATGGTTAAAAAGGGCTGACGCTTGTGCCCAAAAAGCCGATGACATTTGTTATATAGACAACGAGTCTTCCTATCACGATGCACTCAATGGCTTTGTATCAAAAGGCATAGATATGGTTATTGCAGAGGAGCATCTTGCAGGCGATCTGATTAAGTTCTATGGCATACAGGGAACTGATTTTTTCTATATCACCTACCCTACTGAAAATAAGACTTTTTCAAAATTCGGTTTAGAAGCAACCAACGATGCCATCAAACATTACAATTTTGAAATGTCTAAATTCAAAGAAACAGCCGACAATGCAGCCAGATGCTTAGGCATTGTTGTATATGGAGGCGATGCTGTTGTTGGTAACGACGGAAAATGCCGTATTATTGATTTCAATGATTGGCCAAGTTTTGCACCATGCAGAAAGGAGGCTGCCAAGGCTATCGCATATAAAATAAACAATATCATACTTACATTACATGACATCTCAAAATAAAAGTCAACTACAATCAACATTCAAATCACAAGACACTGAGGAGTGGCTTGATATCCACTTTACTCGACCATTAGGACTGCTTTGGGCCAAAGCATTTGACCACTTCAACATACACCCCAATGTTGTCACAATCTTAAGCATCATTTTAGGTGCTGCAGCCGGCATCATGTTCTATTACCCAGACATGACACATACCATTATGGGTATTTTACTCTTGATTTGGGCCAATTTATACGATAGCGCCGATGGTCAGCTGGCGCGCATGACAGGCAAAAAGACCCGTTGGGGAAGAATCCTTGACGGATTTGCTGGAGATGTATGGTTTTTCACCATATATGCCGCAATCTGTTTGCGCTTGCAGGGCAATTATATTCCTTGCACCACAGTCAAATGGGGATTTTGGATATGGCTATTAGCAGCCATATCTGGTCTCATTTTTCACGGCAAGCAATGTCAATTAGCCGATTATTACCGAAACATCCATTTATTTTTTATCAAGGGAAAATCTGGAAGCGAACTTGATAATTTTGAAAAGCTGCGCAAGGAATTCCATTCCCTAAACTGGAAAAAAGATGGCATGTGGAAGTTGTTCCTCTATTTTTACGGCAACTACACCCGTTCGCAAGAAAAGATGACACCAAACTTTCAACTGTTTAAGCTCAAGCTTGGCGATAAATATGGTGACGAACCTGTCTGTCCAGAATTAGCCAACAAATTCAGGAAAGGTAGTCTCCCTCTTATGAAATGGGCTAATATCCTGACATTTAACACGCGTGCTATTGCACTTTACATAAGCCTGCTCATCGGCCAACCTTGGCTATACTTCATATTTGAGATTACGGTAATGAACATAATCTTTGCATATATGAGGCATAAGCATGAGAAACTTTGCAAAAATATGATGCAGCTATTATAAACATGTACTCGGAATAATCTATACATCATCAAGTGCACACACTACCATTAGACTGAAGTTTCCTTCACTTGCAAATGTGTGGAAACAGCTGACTTCAATACTGGAATGGCATCTGCTGATGGTATAAAATTATTTTGAACACTTATTCAACACAACTATTATTCAATGAAACCACTATATCGAAATTTGTTTTTACTTTTTGGCATAGCGGCCATCATAGTAATGCTCTGTACATTTGACGTTAATTACGCCGAATTGTATAGACACCTCACACGGGCTGGTTTGTACTTGCCCGCCGTTATCGGAGTCTGGATATTTGTATATGCCTTCAACGCGTGGGCTTTCCAAATAATTGTAAATAGCGGTACACACTCAAAGCACTTGAGTTATAAACATGCCTACAAGTTGACCGTTTCTGGGTTTGCCTTCAGTTACACCACACCCTTCGGTTTCGGCGGAGGTCCCTATCGTGTAATGGAACTAAGTTCCTACATAGGCGTACCACGGGCAATGTCATCAGTGGTACTCTATTCTATGATGCACATATTTTCTCATATTTGCTTGTGGAGTACGGCCGCTGTTCTCTTTGCCATTATTTACACCGAAAAAATGACGCCCTTCCTGTGGACGTTATTCGGCATTTTCACCATCGTCCTAATAGTCGTATTGTTTGTATTTCATTTATGCTATAAAAAGGGCGTAATTGTCAAGCTATTCAAGCCATTGCTTTACTTGCCCATCGCAAAAAAATGGGCACGAAAGTTTTACAATGAACATGCCGACGACATGCAAAAAGTTGACGACAACATAGCTTATTTACATTCGCAGCCAAAAGCATTCTATCTATCATTACTATCTGAATATGTTGCAAGAGTTATCAATGCTCTAGAGTATTACTTCATATTACTTTCACTCGGTGTATCACTCACCTTTTGGGATGCCATACTCGTTCTTGCCTTTTCATCACTCATCGGCAACATACTGTTTTTCCTTCCTATGCAACTTGGTGCTCGCGAAGGAGGCCTATCTCTTATTGTCAAAATATTAGACCTAAGCGCCCCAGGGTTAGGTATATTCACGAGTCTATACACACGTGTCAGAGAACTCGTGTGGATATTCATTGGTGTTGGATTGGTAAAGATTGGGAACAAAAAAATCATGCACGACTAAAGACATCTTCACTCTTATGCAAACATTCTTATTCGACTATGGTGGCACTCTCGACACTTCGGCCATACATTGGTATTACATTTTTAAGCAAGCATATGCTAAAAATCCTCTCACTGCGCATATAACCGATGCACAACTACGACAAGCATATGTCACAGGCGAGCGCACCTTAGCCAGCAAAAGGATCATCGTTCCAACAGACACTTTTCATGATTTGCTACAGAAAAAGGTTACAATACAAGTAAGCGCTTTGAATGAAATGCAAATTCTTGGTCATCTAGACACCTCACAGCGCCATAGTGTGATAGCAAACATATCCGACTATTGCAACAATATTGCATACCAAACGACACAAGATTCTGCTCAAATACTCAAATATCTGAAACAGCACTACCAGCTTATTATGGTTTCAAATTTCTACGGAAATCTCACCACTGTACTAAATGAATACAAATTGATCAGTTACTTCGATGACATCATCGAAAGTGCCGTAGTAGGCGTACGTAAACCCGATCCTCAAATATGGGCTTTGGGCGTAAAAGCAGCTGGGACAGACAACAAAAGCTGCATAGTAGTTGGCGACAGTTATAATAAAGATATTCAACCTGCAGATAGTATAGGCTGTCAAACAATATGGTTCAAAGGAAAGGAATGGCAAGCAAACAATTTTGATGAAACGCTGCCCACACATGTCATCACATCTTTATCAGATATCAAAAAATGGTATTGAAACAGATATCTTAAGTCTGTCGCCATAACAGGAACGCATTTTGAGTGCACACTAACCACTCAGTATACACTTTTTTTTGTACATTTGCATGGTCTAATCAGACTATTTAATTTTGATAACTCATTAACAACAGACTTTATAATGAACGCATTCGTATTTCCTGGCCAAGGAGCACAATTCGTAGGTATGGGCAAAGACCTTTATGAAAAGCACCCCATCGCCAAACAATTCTTTGAGAAAGCAAACGACATTCTCGGATTTCGTATCACCGACATCATGTTCAATGGAACTGACGAGGAGCTCAAGCAAACAAAAGTAACACAGCCCGCAATGTTCTTGCACAGTGTTGTTAGTGCACTTTGCTTAGGTAGTGACTTCCAACCTGCCATGGTCGCTGGCCATTCATTAGGCGAATTGTCTGCACTGACTGCAGCTCGTTGCCTCAGTTTTGAAGATGGTCTGAAATTAGTTGCAGCACGTGCCAAAGCCATGCAAAAAGCATGTGAAGCACAACCTGGAACCATGGCTGCCATCATTGCCCTTGCCGATGAAAAGGTTGAAGAAGTTTGTGCCGAAGTACGTAAAGAAACAGGCAAAGTTGTTGTTCCCGCTAATTACAACTGCCCCGGACAACTTGTAATCTCTGGCGAGGTTGAGGCTATTGAAGTAGCTTGTCAAAAATTGAAAGAAGCTGGCGCCAAGCGCGCATTAGTACTGCCTGTTGGTGGCGCCTTCCATTCACCTCTCATGCAGCCTGCCAAAGACGAACTTGAAGCAGCTATTGCTACAACTGAATTTCACAAGCCAATTTGTCCTGTCTACCAAAATGTTGATGGGAAGCCCCACAACGACCCTGAGGAAATTAAAGCAAACCTCATCGCCCAACTCACAGCCTCTGTGTTGTGGACAAAGGAGGTGAATAACATGGTAGCCGATGGCGCTACTGATTTTACCGAATGTGGCCCTGGAAAAACACTGCAAGGCATGATTGCAAAGATCTGCAAAGGCAATGCCGATGTTAAGGCACATGGCGTAAACGACTAAAAATTACAATGTAAATCAATATCACAACCAAAGGTTAAAGTACAAGATGCCACACCTTTATTTACGCAAAGGCACCTTATACTTTAACCTTTCTATATTTATAATATCATGAAACCTATAATATATCAAATTTTTACACGCCTATACGGCAACAACAAGCATACAACCAACCTCCCCAATGGTAGCATTGAACAAAACGGCTGCGCAAAAATTAATGACATAACTTCTGCGCAACTCAAACGCATTGCATCGTACGGTTTCACACACGTTTGGTTTACGGGACTTATCGAACATGCTACACAGACCGACTATTCTCAATACGGAATAGCAACAGATCACCCTGCTGTTGTCAAAGGGCGTGCCGGCTCCCCATACGCCATAAAAGACTACTACGACATCGACCCCGATTTAGCCACTGATGTGCCTAATCGAATGAGTGAATTCGAATCGTTACTTAAACGCACTCATTTGGCAGGGCTTAAAATGGTTATTGACTTTGTTCCTAACCATGTAGCCCGCCAATATCACAGCGATGCAAGCCCCAAGGGGGTACACAATCTTGGTCAAGACGATGACACATCTCAAAGTTTCTCACCACAGAATAACTTCTACTACATCGAGGGACAAACATTACACACTGACTTCGACACAGAACGCCGGGCACTTCACCCATACAGGGAATACCCTGCCAAAGCTACAGGAAACGACTGTTTCAATGCATGGCCGAGCCGTAACGATTGGTATGAAACTATCAAACTAAATTATGGCATTGACTACATGAACGGTCGCCAAAATCATTTCAACCCCACCCCATCTACTTGGCTCAAGATGAAAGATATATTATTATTTTGGGCTTCAAAAGGAGTTGATGCTTTCCGATGCGACATGGCTGAGATGGTGCCAGCCGAATTTTGGCGTTTTGCCATACAAGAGGTACATGACAAATACCCACACGTATTGTTTATTGCCGAAGTATACAATCCTGACGAATACCGACATTATATTGCCAGCGGATTCAATTATCTGTACGACAAAGTAGGCTTATATGACACCTTGCGCGCTATTATATGTGATGGAAGATCAGCCTCATCTATAACAGGTTGCTGGCAAAGTATCGACGACATACGTGATCACATGCTTAATTTCCTCGAAAATCATGATGAGCAACGTATCGCCTCGGCTTATTTTGCGGGAAACGCACATAAAGCCCTCCCTGCATTAGTAGTTAGCAGCATGATGGGTACAAATCCCTTCATGGTTTATGCTGGCCAAGAAATTGGTGAAACAGGCATGGATGCCGAAGGCTTCAGCGGAAGCGACGGACGAACCTCCATATTTGACTACTGGTCCGTACCCTCACTACGCAAGCTTACATCATCCAACCCCGCTAACGAACTTACAACTGACGAGGCTACCCTCTACAACTATTATTATAAAGTACTCAACCTTTGCAAAAAACAACCTGCCATCACCAATGGCGCTTTTTACGATTTGCAATACGCTAACTATAACAATAAATATGGGTACAATTGCGACAGGCAATACGCTTTTCTTCGCAAATCTGACGATGGGCAAACATTGCTTATCGTTGCAAACTTTGCCCCTAACACCGTACACGTTGGAGTGTGCATTCCATCACATGCCATTTCCTTCTTGCGCCTCAGATGTGGACTTACCTCTGCCACCGACCTAATTACTGGCAATTTACAAACAATCGAAGTCAAAGAAGACTCACCAGCATACATACAAGTTCCAGGAAATGGAGCCGTTGTTCTACAAATAGCAGGTAAGGCGAAATAAGAGCAGTGGCAGGCTCAATCAAAAGATAATACATGATTCTGCTATATAAATATCGCAATTGCATATATAATCAAGTCTAAAAAGAGATTTTTCTAAAAATATCCACAGTATCACTTGGCAGTTATCACAAAACATGCTAACTTTGCACTCGCAAACAAGAAATAAGAGCAACAAGCACTTATAAAACTTGACATCGCGGAGTGGAGCAGTTGGTAGCTCGCCAGGCTCATAACCTGGAGGTCGTTCGTTCGAGTCGAGCCTCCGCAACTCATAACGACATAACAAGTTGTAACACAACGAGTTATGTCGTTTTTTTGTTTTAGGCTGCGACAAATCTGCGCCAAAGATAATAAGGGGTCAAATATTATTGTTTAGTTTGATAATTAATCGCTTTTATACAATCTACTCAGATCGTTTATACAACATTTCATAGTCTGCCTAAGCGACTGTGGTTCCATCACTTCTATCATCGTCCCATAACTCTGCAACTCCATTATGAAATCGTAGGTGGGGCGAAGCGTAAGTTCGAAGTCGGCATATTCGTTGCAAGAATAAAGCTCTTTCTGCGAGAGATGCAATGGAAGAGAGCGCATGTAGTGTTGATATGCACTAAAGGCCCGAACAACAATTCGTTGCAAGGGTATATCCTCGTCTATTACTACGCCGAAGAAGCTGGAGAAATAGTCCTTGGCATTGAAGTCGCTAGGGAACTTGAAATGATCTTTTGTTATTTCTATATTCTCAAATCTGTCAAGTCCGTAGATACGCAACCTGTCTTCGTTGATGCTGAGCGCGAGCACGTACCAACGCTTCTGGAACATTTTCAGACAGTATGGCGCAATGGGGAATGTATAGGAATTCTTGTAGTGGAAATTCCGATAAGTAGCCATTATGATGTTGTTGCCCTTCATGGCATCAACAATATCCGTAAGGAAATGACGGCTCGACGGAATCTCCTCTACAAGGATGCGGTCTTTGAGCGACGTATTTTGTGACAACGTATTAGCTGTAGAATAGGTATCGAGCAGCCAACGCAACAGTTCGCCATTGGCAAGACTCTCGGGGTTGGAGATGTAGTAACGATAGCCGCCCTTTAGTCGGCAGTCGATATTCACCCCAAGCGACATGAGTATGTTGTCTTTCCAACGGTTGAAGGTCTGACGCGGAAGAGGTTCGCCATAGCTTATGCTTTCGTCAAGCTTCCATTTGTCGCTGAGTTCCTTCAGCGACAGTCCGTGGCTACCAGCACGATATAGAGCGTTGACCACCCAAATGTATTTTTCCAGTGTTGTCATGCGTTGCCAATGTATTTAGAATTAATGAAATGTTTAAGCGCCCAAAGTTACAAAAATATTTTAGTCATTACATCCATGCTAAAAAATCAATCCTTATATGTTGCATAATCGTATTCTACAAAGATTTCCACATTAACGTAGTGCATCTTGAACGGAGCCAAAGGTTTGCCTTCAGTATAGCTTTTCGACAAGAATGGCGCAATCTCGTCAAACGATACCTTGTGCAATAATTCGTACAATGTCATATCTCATGTTTTTATCGTTATTTGCCGGCAAAGATATTGACGTGCTGTCTCAATTATTAATACAAGTTAATTCCTTCTTATAAAAAACTCACAAAAACAGAAGTTTTTTCAACCTGTGCTAATTATTGGTACACCTTCATAATACTTTTGCAGCAGACATTAAAGATACAGTTATGGAAAAATCTACAAAATATAAAAGTGCTGTAAAGGATGCGAAGACATTGGAATCCGTCATTCCGAAACAGCTTGCAGAATACACGACAAGGGCATTAAGTAAACTAAACGAAGCGCTTGGGGGCGATGTCGGCGGATATGTAGCAAACAGACTGCACATGAGCCATGAGGAACTGAGGGAAGCATTGGCCGCCGAGCAAATCGATGGTGTTGCATTGGCCATTTACAATATAGAGAAACGTGGACAGTCGGTAGTCATAGGCGACCAAACGGGTATAGGCAAAGGTCGACAAGCTGCTGCCATGATACGCTATGGACTGTTGTCTGGCTATCTGCCAATATTCTTCACCGACCGATATACCCTGTTCAGCGATATGTACCGCGACTGTAAAGCGCTTGGCATTAAGGAGGCACGACCACTGGTGGTGAATGCTGGTGTGTCGGTTGTCGACTTTGACCATGTGGTTGAGCAGAAAGCGACATGTACGCCCGACGAGATATGGTCTCCCGCAGACGAAGAATATAACGAAAAGTATGAGGCAGAGCGCATGGCACTCTACCAGAAACAGTATGAGGTGGTCTACAAAGCTCCCAAGAAATCTGTCCTTCAAGATATATTCATAAAAGGTGAACTGCCACAGGATGCCTTCGACTATCTCATGATTACCTACTCCCAACTGAAAGATGCCAAACGAGACATGACACGTCTCAACTTCCTCATGGCGTTGTGCGAGCAACATCGTGTGCTGTTCATCTTCGACGAAGCCCACAAAAGCAGCGGAGTGAACGCTGGCAAAGCATCGGTTATCACACAAGGTATAAACATGATTCTTGAGGAAATGCCTCAGACGCAATGCGTGTTTCTTTCTGCCACCTTTGCCAAGCGCCCTGAATGTCTGCTCACCTTCATGAGACGCACGACCCTGAGTGCCTTGGCTACAGAAAACACGCTCAAGGATGCTTTGCACTGTGGTGGGGTGCCCATGCAAGAATACGTTTCGTCTTGTTTGGCTGCCGAAGGACAAATGATCAGGCGCGAGCACTCTGGCGAGGGTTTGCCTACTCCAGTCTATACATATCTTGATGAAGACCTCGACGTACATGGCGAGCAGTTTGACAAGGTGATGTTCTTCTTCCGTGAAATAGTAAAACTCTCTGCAATGGTTAGCACAATGGTTAATCATGCCCTTATGTACAAAGTGCTTCTACCCTTCAACTGCTATCCCACAAGAGCACAACTTTTCTATATCAACAAAGTGTTGTTGCTTTCCTTGAAAGCGAAAAAGGTGGCGCAAGCCGCCATTGAGAATGTAAGGCAAGGAAGAAGTGTGGTGATTGGCATGAGTGACACGCTTGAGTGTATCGTACAGGACGTGACAATAAACGAAGACGGATCTGTTCGTGGCGACATATCTGCGTTGTTGTTGCGTTTGTTGGAAAAGACGGTTTGTGGAAGCGGCTCTACCAACAGTGCCAATCGACCTGTTTTTGAAATGGTAGAAGAATTGGAAGAAATGTCATTGAAGGCAGAAGCCAAAGAGATAAGCGACTACTACACAAGTATTAAGCAAGACATAACCGAAGAGGTGTTTCATCTCCCCGTGTCGCCTATCGACGTAATACGGCAGCTGATAACTGCCGAGAAGTTTGTTGCGCCCAATGGTGAATACCTAAATATCCGTTTTGAGGAATGTACGGGGCGAGCTCACCAACTGGATTATCTCTCACCTGAGGGCGATGATGACTTCATCAACGCTGTTATCAGGTCAAGAAAGAAACGTCACTCTAACCTTATCTTCAATGATTTCCAAAACAACAAGTTAGACGTTATTCTTATCAATGCCTGCGGAGCTATAGGTGCAAGTGCGCACGCCATTTCCACTGCCGAGGTGCCAGAGGACCAAGTGCGCCAACGCAAGATGCTCATCGTGCAAAACGATCTTGACGTGAATATCGACTTGCAGAAACGTGGCCGCATCAACCGAACTGGTCAACGTGTCGACCTGCCTCCATTGTATGAGTACATCATTACGGCCATTCCTTCGGAAAAGCGCCTCAACATGATGCTCCGGGCAAAGTTGCGGTCGCTGAGTGCCAACACTGCCGCATGGCAAGACCAAGACCGTGAACAAGCCGACTTCGTGGACATTGACAATAAGTATGGCAATGAGGTGGCAAAAGAGTATGTGTCGGAACACCGAGAACAAGCAGTGGTCCTCGACCTTACACGCAATATGACAGCAAGCCGACTGCTCGCACGGTGTGCCATGCTAAGTGTGGCGGCACAACAGAGCATCGTAGACGACCTGATATCGGGCTATACTACACTTGAGGCTGAGCTTCGCCGAATAAACCAATGGGACCTGGAACGTGAATTCCGTGACTTCGAGGCCGACTTTGTCAGGGAAGAACTTTTTACTACGGCCAAGGCGAAGACAAGGCTTGGCGGGTGCTCCTATCTTACGACCTATAAATGCAGGCAAAAGACGTTTCCATATAGCTATGAAACATTGACTGAACTTTGTCGAAAAACCAAGGCTGCTTACGGAAATCCATATAAGGAGAACTCTGCCTTGCAGAAACAGGTGAAAGATTATTATACACACCGCAATAAGGAGGTTAACCGTCACTTTAAGGAACGCAGCCAAATGCTGCATGACGGAGCAAAACGCATATTGAAAACATATTGTGGTGATGAGGAGTTGGCAGACACATGGTTGCAAAAAGCATGCACACCTGTTGACAAATGGAGCTCAACAGAATTTGAAGATGTGAACGAGCAGAAGCGTGCCAAGCGAATCATGCAAAAACTGGTTTCGTTCTCTAACGAGTACAACCATCTGCTTGATGCAAAGAAGCAAGAGATGAAAAAATACGCAGAAGAAAGGAGAAGACTTGTCAAGGTCTTGTCAAAAGCGGAAATAGGAAACGGATACGTCATCACTGAGAATGTGGAGGACGAGGTAATGCCACAAGATGGAATTATAAGTGTATTGATAGACATACGATTTGGTAAAGATGAGCAATCCAGATTCCTTCCCAGTAAAGTGGAGTTCGTATTTGCATTGACAGCTGTATACACGGAAATTCGCATCAATTTGGTTCATAATAGCAGTTGGAGCAATTACAAACGTCTTTGTGATATTTTATATCAAAGTGCTTGGCAGCCGAGCGCAAGCGTTTGGAACAAGGAGATTGCCATCTACAACAACAAGATTGTGGAGCGCAAGATTATCACCGGCAACATTCTTGGAGCATACGTCCATCCTGCCATCTCCAAACTGAAGCCTCGCTTCATATCATTCTCGCTGAAGGAAAAGAAAGGTGGCAAGGCTCAAACGCAGATCGGATTACTCTTGCCTATGGACGAGTCGAAGATAAGGAAAACGTTAAACACGATTTCTATTCCTCTGCACGAAGGTTTCAAATATGCCACTAATACCAGCACAAGTTATACGATAGCTGGCTTGGGGGTGAACTTCTCGCTAATGCCTTACAATGGTCCGATGTATGTAATAAGCGTGAACGACAAACACTCCAAGGAGTTTGAAAAGGACAAGCGTTTTGACGGCATACGTACTCTGTTCTTTGGCACTCCTATAAGCTCGATATACGACAAGGCAAAGGAAGACAAAGAACAGCCAGACAAGAAAAAACGCAAGACGCTTATGCACTATCAGACTGAACAGTTGCCTTTCGAGTCGGAACCATTGCAGACCATCATACAAACGCTTGCCCAGATGGATGCTGTGATTGTCGTGCCTCGCGAGCAGATAACTTACGGCGATGTGAAGGAATTCGAGTCGCGCTCCGAACGCGACGACAACGAGCCTTGGGAAGTTCTTGACTGGAAAAATGCGGACGAAGTACCCATGCCTCCAATAAGACAGAGCCTCATGTTGCGTATATCCGCCCCTGTAGCCATGGGAGAACAGAAGGGCAAACCTGTGTTCAGACATTCCGCGCACTATTGTCTTGCGCAAGAAACAATGGTCCTCGAAGGGTTGCCCCTGCCTCATATACAGCGCAGCACAATAGATGCCCTGCGACGATGCTACATGAAATGGAAAGAATATTACCGCTTTTCCATAACAAGAGTTAGTCAACAGCAAGAAGTGCAACCCTCGCTCGTAGAACAGCGTGAGGTGTGCCGTGATTTGCAGCGTGTGATAGGGAACAAGGCATTTGCCGTAGAGCTTGCCCCAAATGTCAAGACTCTGCTACAAGACATTCTCGACAGCGAGTATTTGGACACCAACGGACTCTACTATGCCAAGTTCGAAGACGAGATGATGTTCATGTCGCCCGAAAAGTCTGTGGCCCAGGCATTTCTTGATGCCTTGCCTTGCTCGGCTACACTGGATGGCATAAGGAAATGCATAGAAGACTATCTTGAAGACAAAACCGACATTATTAATTCACCAGACAAGTGGTAATATGAGCTATATAGGTATTATAGGTGCAAAAAGACTTGACGATAGCAATGTTTCGTTAGGTCTTATCGAAGCACAAAAGAAGGCTGTCCAACTGCTTCGCTGCAGCACGGATATGCACATGATAAAACAGCAGACGGGTTGGGAAATGGGTGTAGATGGCAAATGGCGCTATGAAGTGGCAGCCCCTTTCCACAATACTGTCGAAATAGAAGACCATCTGAAACGCCATTTTGGCGAACCCATCAACATACGTTTGTGCATGCACAACGTCACGTTGCTTACGGCCTATCCTGCTTTCGGAAGGCTACGTCTGTTTGCAAAATACACTCCCATGCATAAGTATATAGGATATTTTTACCCCGACAACTATGGCATGTTGGTTTGTATGGGTACAGCCTATTCACCTTTCCAATGTCAGATCGAAGGTGTGTTGCTGCATGAAGTGCAGCATCTTATACAAGAGGAAGAGGATTTTGCCCGTGGTGGAAACTTATCACAAGGCAGAAGACGATATTTGAGACTGGCTGGCGAGGTGGAAGCACGAAACGTGTGCATTAGGCACTCGATGAGTCTTGAACATCGCCGCTCGTCGTTGCGGACAGACACGCAGGATGTGCCAGACGCAGAACAGATAATAAAGTTTTGGTAGAAATTTTCTGATCGTGAATTTTTCATAAATATATTAAGGTATGACAATAGCAGCATGTTTAAGAAGCATATCTTTCAATGAGATTGAAGAAGTCTTATGGGATGCATAACAAATCATACATATCCGAAACAGAGTATGTCAGCTTTGCTTTTGACAAAAATAAGAGAGTGAATTACATCAAAGAATTGATAGAGATGTTCAAGCTTCCTATTTCGGGTTGGAATGTACTGATTGTGAAATGGCTTGATAAGAAATGAGCCCATTCATTGATAGACCAAGCTCATTTCTTATTTTCGGAGGTCATCGAACTGTGAGACATTATAATACTCTGTATAGACACCACCCTTGCTTTTGTTTCCACAAGAATGAGCATGCCCGAAGACATGGAAATGGGGACGATACTGATATACTTCCATCAATAAAGGAATACTTCCCCTGCCATCATCAAGGATTCCATCTGGCGGAATATGGGTAATCAGAAAATCTATATTGGTAGCAAGGTGGACGTTTAAGCTCTTATTTTGCAAACTCCTCATAGAGATATTGCCAAACTTAATTCCATCAAACTCGTATGTGGAGTCATGAAGGAAAACAACCTTTTTAGGTAAAGGTGACTCTGCAATCTCTGGAGTGTCCTCCAAGAATAATTCATGATTACCTGCGACAAAAATATAAAGTCTAGCAGGAAGACTTAACAACCAGAAGGAAAAGTCATCGAAGCCATCCTTGCCAAAGCCAGGAACAACATCGTCAGTACATAACAGAATGTCTGCAGACTCTGGAATATAAAGCCACCTGTGCATCCCATGAGTGTCTGAGAAGGCAAATATCCTATGTCCCTTATAATTGAATAGCATAATCCATATTTTAAAACTTATACTTTAAAGGTGAATCTATACAAAACTTTTTCCGTCCACATTTCTTGCAATGGCTTCCATTCCATACGAAATCAAATTGGTTAATGGCTTGCTCAACAAAGAAAGGGTCGTTAGTGAGCATACCAGCCTCAAAGTTTCTATTTGTCTCACTTTTCATTCCGATGCCTGCTCCAGTGAGGTTAGCAGAACCCACATAGACAGTCTCCAAATCCATAATGACCATTTTGAAGTGTACCCTCGGACATAATAACCTTTCTGACCGTTTAGAAAGAATGGGATATTTATCGAAGTCCTTACGAAAGTTTGGGCCAGGTTCCTTGGCATGTATAAGCCTAACCTCTACTCCTCGCTCAATCAATTGGGAGATGACTTTAAGAAAAGGCATGGTAGTGGAGCCGCTTTTTACATACATATCCTTGATGTCGGCAGTTCCTATCCAAAGGTGATGCTCCACTTTTGAGAGTTTGGTGATGACATCTGTGTAATGATCACCATTGCTGATATATTTATAATATGTAGTTTCTGACATAAACGACCTCATTTATGCCACAAAGGTAGTTAGGAAATAAGAAAAATATTTGCACACCTAAAAACTAAACCTGTGCAATACTTTTTCTCACGTTTTCTTTATCTTTGCATAAGATAGGCTGCGCCTCAGCAATTAAAGCAAGCTTTATTGCGCTCGGTTTGCACTATCTCTGCATAATAATAAAAGAATATGGCTATCAATCAACTCAACAAATATGTCTGGCTCGTGGAAACCATCCACAGGGCAAGAAAACGAGGTGGCATTACCTTGAAGGAGATTCAAAGCAGATGGTTGGATTCTGACATTAGTGAAGGAACGGAACTCTCTCGACGAACCTTCATCAACAATCTCCATGCCGTCGAGGAACTGTTTGGGATTACCATTGAATGTGGCAGCGGATACCGCTATCACATAGAGTGTGGCGACTGTTTCGAGGAAGGAAGTGCAAGGAACTGGTTGCTGAACGCCTTCTCGCTCAATGTGATGGTGGGCAATAGTCGTAAGCTCAAGGATAGGGTACTGCTGGAGGACATGCCTTCGGACAGGAACTATCTGGAAGACATCATCAAGGCCATGCGTGACAACCGTGTCATCTTCATATCTTACTACAGCTACAATACCGAGAAATATAATGAGTTTGACATCCATCCTTACTTCGTGAAAGCCTTCAAGAAACGCTGGTATGTGATAGCTTATAGCCCTGGCACCGACGATGTCCGTTGTTATGCGCTTGACCGCATGGAGCATGTCATCATTTCAGATAAAGTGTTCAAGATGCCTAAGAATTTGGAACCGGCTGACTACTTCAAAGATTGCTTTGGCATCATCAACAACAAGGATTCTGAGGTCCAGAAAGTTGTGCTCAAAGTGGATGCCTTTCAAAGTAACTATATACGCAACCTACCTCTCCATGATTCACAAAAGGAAACAAAGCGAACTGACGAATACTCTATCTTTGAGTATCACCTAAAACCAGAGTTTGATTTTAAACAGGAGATTTTCTCGAACATGGACGCCATGGAAGTGCTGGAACCTCTATGGCTAAGAGAAGAGGTGAAGGAAAGAATAAAAAATCTTGCAAGTAAGTATCTTTGAAAGGCAACTCATCAATGTTCTTTTGTCAAGGAACTAAATATCCAGTCCCTTGACACAATCTATAGCTTCTTCAAACATTATTGAGAAATTATTTAAAGTTTTACCGTTCAGCAAGTCTTTTATCCCCGAGGCATTATCCCAATCTTGATTTCCATTAAAATCCTTCCAAATCCAATATTGATTATTGACTTCTTTTGTGGAATAGTTTTTTTAAACTTTTTCCCAGCCTTTTACATCTTCACGCTTGACACCATCTTCATCTTTTACGTGAAAGCCAAAGATTAAACGCCCTAAGCCTCTACGTTCAAACTCGAAAACAAGTTTAAGATACTTCCATTTTGGATTATAAAATGATGCTCCTGCCCACGATTCTTCCATCCAATTCTCGGTACAATTATCTCCCATAGTCAACCCTTTGCTTTCAGCTAAATCTCTTAATTTAGGAATAAACACTTCGTTTATAATTCTGTTTACAACAATATTTTTATTGTTTGCAATATCATAAATTGCATCTAAATTTTCTTCTTTGCTTAAAATATCTAATAGTTCCTTATTATCTTCCATAACGTTATTTGTTAATATGTCAATAGTACTAATATATTGATTGATAGTTTCTCTAACGAGCGGAGTTCTTGAAGCCAACTCCACGCAACGATCAAGCCAACCTCTAATATCACTCTTATAGGATAAGCAAACTATATCATTTTCCTTTAAGTCTTCACCCAAAGAGTCTATTGAAGGAGAACAACCATCCAATGTCAAGTAAATCAATACAAATGATTTTTCCGTATCGTCTCCTTTTTGTGACATTCCATAATTCCAGTATCTTAGCATCTGATGATGTTGGTCACCAGCATAGATTTTATTTTCTATGATAATACTATGCTTGCCATCGGTAAAATAAATATCTATTCTGCCACCTTCACTATCTGTCTGCCTACCTATATATTTCTCTACTTCTACTGAAGCATTAGTAATGTTTAGTTCTAAATTATCTGCAGATATTGCAGGAAACGATTTTTGTAGCATTTTCAAAAATGCCTCAAGGAATTTTCCTCTTTGTCCGTGACTTCCTTTTGGATTCAGCAGATTTGCCAAAAACATAGAGTGTAGATGGACTTCATCTGACATGAAGCCCAAATCATAGAAAATATTATAATTTTCACCATGCTCAAACTTTTCTTTTCTTTGTTCTTTTATTTTTCGTGAAACTATTCGAACTTGGTTTAGAATATTGATTATATCATTCATCACATTATAAACTATAATTGTTTATCTTATAAACGAAATTCCATCTAATTTATTGTAGACGTTGTTATTTTTGCCAATGAAAATGACTACGCGAACACTCTTTGTACATAAGGGCACGACGATTCATGTTGTTCATCTCTTTTTCTGGATACCAGTAAAAATAAGCCATGAAAAGCATCAGCCGTTAGAACCAATTTAATACGGCTCCCTTCCATTCTTTCACTTTCACAAAACTCAGCAAGGGAATTGACCATGTTCTCAGACTTGCCATGCAATATCGTCTGGATGGTAAAATGACGGGCGATGTTCTCTATTTCACCACCGCTGAAATCATACTTGCCCGCAAGGTAACTGGCGTCGGCATCATTCAAAGGCGGAATCATCGCTTGCCGAATCTGAGTACGGCAATTCAAGTCTGGCTTCTCAAACTGTATCTTATAGAGGAAACGGCGCTCGAAGGCCTTGTCCATGTTCTCTGCAAGGTTGGTCGTGGCAATGAGGATGCCATCCAACTGTTCTATCTCCTGAAGGATGATATTCTGAATACTGTTTTCCATCTTCTCAACGGCTCTTTCCGCCCCCACCTGACGTTTGCCGATGATGGCATCAGCCTCGTTGAAAAGCAAGATGGGTGCCTTGGCTAATTGTTTCACCTCCTTCTTATAATCATCGAAGATGCCCTTGATATTCTTTTCGCTCTCGCCTACCCACATGCTCTTAACCTCTGTAACGTTCACCTAAATCAAGTCACGGCCAGTCTTCTTGGCTATATTTAGAAGGCGAAATCATCCTCTTTCTCATCCTCACCATTTGGGAACATGACGCTTCTCTCATACTCTGGATCATAGAATTCATACTCATCCTTCACCTGTTTGATTTTCTTCTGGATGGAACAAATCTTCTCCAGTTCCGGAAATTGAAGATGTTCACGATTAAACTCCAATAGCTCGTTCAGGTCTCTCTCAAAGGAACAAACCTCTGATTGAAACTCATCCATGTCAAACTCAGGATCATAGAAGAGGTCATTATCCAAAGCATCATTCAAACGGTTTTCCATCCTATCCAATTGCTCTTTTATAGTTTTGTCCATAATGCTTTATTTTTAAGTATATGTTCGATTTATGAAATAAGAATTTTAAAAGGCGAAAGATTCATTTTTCGTAGGAGTCTGAGAGTAACAGGATTTGCTTCACCCTGGAAAGCAAATCTTTCTCTGTAACTTCTAAGTTCAAAGATGCCCCATTCCCTGTTATATTGACACCTAAAACACCTGCAAGTTTTATCAGATGTTTTGCACTTCCACTCTTTACAAAAAGACAAATAGACCATTCACCACAAATACAATAAAGGGTTATATAAATGGGCCTGTTGTCATACATGATTTGATAACCATATTTTTCAACATATGGAATCTTGCCATCGAAGGTTTCCGCTATAAAGGAAGCTATCTCCTCGTGGAACTTCTTCTTAAAAACGTTGGCGTATTCTTCGGAAATCTCATCCTTGGCACAGATAATCTGCTCTTGGGCATCTTCCAAATCATCAAGCAAATCGTCTAAAGCCGAGCATTTTTCGATAATGTTCAGTCCTTTTAACTTCGCCATTTCTTTATTAATATCAAACTTCTCCATTGTATATCAATTAAAAATTCTGATGCAAAGATAGCCCACACCTGTGTAAGTTCGTTTCACACATAAGAAGTTTTTCATGCGCCATGCGCAAGGATTTATACATGGTGTTAAACACGAGTTAGTGTTAAACCTAAGGAATTTATTTTCTTTCTAATAGTTTATACTAACTTTGCATAAATAATTGGATATAACACTACGCTACAAGACGCTACAAGTAGGCTACATTTTTTTGCGACACAAAAGTGACGTAATATGCTGAATATCAAGTAAGCTACATAGTACTACGATGTAATGGGCACAATTTTGCTTATAGTGTTTCAAAAATAATCCTGACTTATGAGACTTATGCAAAGAGTGGCGGTAAAGTCGTGTTGGTAGAACAACATGTATAGGTTAATTTGTGCCCAAAAATCCTCAATACATTGAGGATCCATGAGCCAGAAGTAGACCTTACAAATCTCAAAATAGTTAAATTGTATAACATAAGCCGTTCATAGTCAACGATTTAGGATCGTTGTGTCTTGCGCCAGTTCTGCGCCAAATTTGGTGCAAAAAGGAGATATTTTAAAAATAACTATTGATAATCAGCAAGTTACAGATGGTGGTAGAGTGCTTTTAAATCCTGCCTCCGCAACTACAAGAGTTGAAGTTCAAAAGGACTTCAACTCTTTTTTTGTACAACACACCCAACCTCAACAAAAACACTTTTATCGACTTGTCCCGCAAATTTACACCTGATATTTGCCCCTGCCCGCTCCAACAAAGAAAATATATTTGCAGAATAATTTGGCAGTTATCACAAAACATGCTAACTTTGCACTCGCAAACAAGAAATAAGAGCAACAAGCACTTATAAAACTTGACATCGCGGAGTGGAGCAGTTGGTAGCTCGCCAGGCTCATAACCTGGAGGTCGTTCGTTCGAGTCGAGCCTCCGCAACTACAAGAGTTGAAGTTCGAAATAAGACTTCAACTCTTTTTTTGTCTATAACAACAAGGACACACAGAAACATGACCACCTATATAAAACACGATTAAAAACGAGCTTATGATACATATATACAAAAAAAATTGATTGTCTCACGACAACCAATCTTTACTAACCTTAAATCTAATACCATGAAAAACATTGCAAATGTATAGCATTTATTCCCATCATGCAAGCATTATGCAAACTTCTGCCATTTATTTAATGAAATTTTATTGCATAGAAACCATTTTGGCAAGTCTTGTTTGCATAATTAGACACAATCACGCATCTGTCTAAGCAAATCACGTTGATGTTCCGTCAACCCCGTAGGCAAATTCACCTTGTAGGTTATAATCAAGTTTCCATAAGTGCCATCGGGCTTCTGATACCCCTTGCCACGCAAACGTATCTTCGCTCCATTCTGAGTTTCAGGTTTAACCTTCAATTTAAGCTTGCCATTTTGCGTTTGCAGCAATATATCGCCACCAAGCAAAGCCGTATACATATCTATACTGACAGTTGCATGTGCATCATAGTCATCCGGATTTACATACGTATGCCCCGAAGCCCGACGCCCGCTACGGCCACCTGCCGCCCGTCCGAACAAATCCTCAAAGAATGAAGAGAAAGCACCAGAACCACCTGCAAACTGACTAAAGTCAAATCCGTCAGCACCATCACCAGAACTGTAATAATACTGTCCACCATTACCTCCTGCAGTTCCTGCATGCTCAAAAGCATCAGCTTGCTGCCATTGTTCGCCATACTTATCATACTTACGACGTTTTTCAGGGTCTGACAGCACAGCATTAGCCTCATTCAATGCCTGGAATTTAGCCTTAGCCTTAGGGTCGTCAGGGTGCAAGTCGGGGTGAAACTGTTTAACACGCTTTCGATAAGCTGCTTGTATATCGGCCTGAGGAATATCCTTAGGCACACCCATAATTTTGTAATAATCTATGAATGCCATAATGTCTGATTTTTAATTACACCTTTCGTCTAACAAATGAAGTGCCACATGACATAATTGTCAGTAAAAAATATCTAACAACCGCAAATAAAACGTGATTTTTCTTACACAAATCACGCACTTGCGGCTTTTTTGAGTACTTTTGCACAAAATAAAAAGCCGACACACCCACATGCCGGCTATTAAATAAAAGATTTTCAAACACTATGTATACAGTTGACCAATTAAACGACAAGCTGATCGACCTCGCATTCTCTGAAGATATTGGCGACGGCGACCACACCACTCTTTGTTGCATTCCCGAGGATGCCATGGGCAAATCACGCCTGCTTATTAAAGAAGAAGGCATCTTGGCAGGCATGCGTATAGCAAAGGAAATATTCCACCGTTTCGACCCTACCATGCAAGTTGAGCAATTCATGGAGGACGGCACGCATGTCAAACCTGGTGATGTGCCAATGATTGTCACAGGCAAAGTGCGTTCCTTGCTGCAAACTGAGCGTTTGATGCTCAACGTCATGCAGCGAATGAGCGGTATTGCCACAATGACTAACAAGTATGTACAACGCCTTGAAGGTACAAACACCCGTGTGCTCGACACTCGCAAAACTACCCCAGGAATGCGTATGCTAGAGAAAGAGGCTGTCAAAATTGGCGGCGGCTGCAACCACCGTATCGGACTTTTTGACATGATATTGCTCAAAGACAACCACATCGATTTTGCAGGTGGTATTGCCAATGCGCTTGATCGCTGCGCTACATACCAAAAAGAAAAAGGACTCAATCTGAAGGTAGAGATTGAGTGCCGTACCTTCGACGAAATCAAACAAGTCATGGCACATGGCGGTGCAGATCGCATCATGCTTGACAATTTCTCAATTGAAGATACCAAAAAAGCTGTAGGACTTATCAATCACAAGTTCGAGACAGAATCAAGCGGTGGTATCACTTACGACACACTGCGTCAATATGCCGAATGTGGCGTTGACTTCATATCTGTTGGCGCACTCACCCACTCTGTCAAGGGCCTTGACATGTCATTCAAAGCCTGTTAACGCATCACCCAAAGTCTTTCAACGGGGTAACAAGTCAACATATAAACAGCTGGACTTGTTACCCCGTTAACTCAAGTCCTGCATACATCATTTACAGATAAAACGGAACAATCCATAATGAAACACTTCATCAAAAGCATAGCAAAAGTATTTGCCTCCTTATTGCTTTGGAGCATTACAATTTCTAATGCCGACGCATGCACAAGTTTCTTAATCGGTAAAAAAGCATCAGCCGATGGCTCTGCCTTCATTACTTACAACCAAGATGACTACGGCATGTTTGGCCGCCTCAACTACCTGCCAGCAGGCAAACACGCTGCAGGAACCATGCGTAAAATTATTGACGGTGACACCAATCATTACCACGGCGAAATACCCGAAGCCCACTACACCTATGCGGTGATGGGCTACATCAATGAGCACCAAGTCGGCATCACCGAAACTACATTCGGCGGCCGTTCCGAATTGGCCGACACCAACGGCATCATTGACTATGTCAGCCTGATGACCATTGCACTACAGCGTTCACGAACAGCAAGAGAGGCCATTGAAGTAATGACTTCACTCGTGCAAAAATATGGATATGCCTCTGAAGGCGAAAGTTTCTCTATAGCCGACCCCAACGAGGTTTGGATCATGGAAATGATTGGAAAAGGGCCACAAGAGAAAGGTGCCGTATGGGTAGCAGTACGTATCCCAGACGACTGCATCGCCTGCCATGCCAATCAAAGCCGCATTCACCAATTCAACTTGCATGACAAAAAGAACGTCATCTATTCCAAGGACGTTATCAGCTTTGCCCGAAAACGCGGATATTTTAGTGGGAAGGACGCTGAATTCTCTTTCGCAGATGCCTATGCTCCTGCCGATTTCAGTGCTATACGCTACTGCGAAACACGTGTATGGAGTTTCTACAACAAATGGGTAGAGGGCATGGATAAATACCTTGACTACGTTGACGGCAAACATATCGGCAAGGCTGCCCCCATGCCGCTTTATTTCAAGCCCAAACAATTACTTTCGCTGCACGATGTCATGAACTCCATGCGCGACCACTACGAAGGTACACCTTTCGACATAACAAAAGATGCCGGTGCTGGACCATACAACGCACCCTACCGCCCCACCCCATTAGCTTGGGAGTATAATGGTAAAAAATACTTCAACGAACGCCCCATATCCACACAGCAAACGGCTGGAACTTATGTTATTCAACTGCGCAACTATCTGCCAAATGCCATAGGAGGCATTGTGTGGTATGGAAACGACGACCCCAACATGATTGCCTATACCCCAATTTACTGTAGCGCAAGCCAAGCACCCGCGTGCTACGACCCCAAAGAAGCTAATGACGTAACCTTCTCGTGGAACTCTGCCTTTTGGGTTGAAAATTGGGTGTCAAACATGACATATCCTCGCTATTCGCAATTATATCCGAGCGTAAAAGCAGCGCAACAAGAGCTTGAACAGGCTTATTCAAACCAGCAGGCCGAAGTCGAGAACAAAGCAAAATTACTATTGGCACAAGATCCTGCTCGAGCCAAAGCTTATCTCACAGACTACTCAATACAATGCGCCAATCAAATGATGCAACGTTGGAAAAAATTAGGTGAATATCTGATTGTCAAATATAACGACCAAGCAATCAAACCCGAAAAGGATGGAAAATTCGAACTCACTCCTGACGGACTCGGAAAGGCCGTTGAGCGTCCTGGATTTGACGAGAATTATCGCAAGACTATTGTAAAAGAAACTGGCGACAAATACCTTGTGCCATAAACACAACCACATTGCAATCAACCTGTAATTAGAAGTTGAGCAGTCTGATGATATACGATAAATAGTTTGACGCATATCTGACGACTGGTCAACTTCTATACGTTATGCCTACGTTGTATTCACCCACGCCATGACTTCACTCAACGAACTACTACATTGCTACCATTACTTGCCAGCTTCCGACATAGCCTCAAATGTCAACAAGAGCATCAATGGCACGCACAACTCATTAGTCATCACAGCACCACCCGGAGCCGGAAAATCGACACTGCTGCCGCTCACCATGTTGCATGGAGCCTTACAAACAGGCAAAATTCTCATGCTCGAACCGAGACGTATTGCCGCCAAACAAGTAGCCATACGTATGGCGCACATGCTGGGCGAGACTGTTGGAAGAACTATTGGTTATCGCGTCAGATTTGAAAGCAAAATATCATCTCAAACTCGTATTGAAGTCCTCACCGAAGGCATTCTCACACGTATGCTGGTTGATGACGCCACACTCGATGGCGTAAGCATCGTCATATTTGACGAATTTCACGAACGCAACATAAATTCCGACCTTGCACTTGCACTTGTACGTCAGACACAGCAAATCATCAGACCCGATCTCAAAATAGTTGTCATGTCGGCCACAATAGATGCACAGGCCATTTGCCAAGCACTTCAAGCACCTCTTATAGAAAGCAAGGGCCGCATTTACCCCGTACAAACTATTTACAGCCAACAACCCCCCGACATGAACGACATGGCTCAAGCTGTTGTAACAACCATACGCCATGCACACGCTGCACACGACGGTGACATTCTCGCTTTTCTACCAGGATTTGCCGACATTGACAGGTGCATGAAACTCTTAGCTGACAGCCTTTCGCCTACTACCATATGTCCGCTATATGGACAGTTGGCTCCCGAAAAACAACAAACTGCCATATCCCCCTCAGCACCTGGCATGCGCAAGGTCGTGCTTGCCACCCCCATAGCCGAAACATCACTTACCATAGAAGGAGTACGCATTGTCATTGACAGCGGTTTATACCGCACACAAGTTTTTGACCCACGTACCGAACTGAGTCATCTCGAGACCACACGCATCAGCATGGATATGGCTGTACAACGCGCCGGACGTGCTGGACGCGTGGCCAATGGCACATGCTATCGGATGTGGACATCCGCCTCAGAACATTTAATGACACAACAACGCTCTCCCGAAATCATATCAGCAGACTTGGCGTCAGTTGTATTAAGTGTCGCAGCCTTCGGCGAAAGCAATATTTATAATCTCCCGTGGCTTACCCCACCACCTGAGGCGAATGTGTTGAAGGCGCAGCATTTGTTGACAACATTAGGTTGCATCAACAAGGAAGGACGCATCACCGAACTTGGACAAAAAGTTGCAACCATGCCATGCCACCCGCGCATTGCCCGCATGATACTGAGCGCAAAAAATCACGACCTTACAAAGTTAGCATGCGACATTGCTGCTATTATCGAAGAAAAAGACCCTTTGACCGACACAACCGACTGCGACATTAGCTTACGCATATCGGCGTTGCGCCAACATCGCGCTCTTAATCGCCTTGCACAATGGCGACGGATAGCACAAATTGCCGCTGAATATCGCAAAATGGTTAAAACAAATAACGAAGGCAACACAAACAATTTTTCGCCCAATGACGTCGGACAACTTATTGCCTTTGCCTATCCTGAGCGCATAGCAAAGGCTATCGACAGCATCGGTTCCTTCCGTTTAGCCAACGGCAACAACATACGCTTGCAACAAAACGACACACTCACTGCCAGCCAATGGATAGCCATAGCATCACTTTATGCCGAAACAGGTAAATGTGGCCGCGTATTTTTGGCTGCTCCCATCACCCCATCTGACTTTGATTCTACAATAATAACAGAACGGGACAATCTGTCATGGGACAACAAACAAGGGACTATCGTCGCACGACACGAATTACGCATTGGCAAACTATTGCTGAAGAGTTCACCTATAAATCATATCGACACTGCCGATCTCATCAACACCATTTGTCACGCAGCAACAAAACACGGACTCAGCATGTTTAACTGGAACGATAGTTCTGTACTACAATTACAACAACGAGTAGCCAAAGTTGCCGAATGGCATCCCGAATTATCTCTGCCCGACATTTCGACCCAGCATCTACTTAGCAGTGCTCACGAATGGTTGCCGTTTTATCTTAACAACAACGGACACATACTAACAAATATCAATGAGCTGAAGAAAGTCGATATCAAACAAGCCATTTGGAACATCATACCCTACGAGCTTCAACTAATCATTGACCGCTTGGCTCCATCACACATACAAGTCCCAACAGGCAGTTGCATTAGCATTGACTACGGACGTGCATCGGAGCACCCCGTACTGAGCGTACGTCTGCAAGAATGCTTTGGTATGGACGATACACCTCGCGTTGACGACAACCGTCGCCCCATACTGATGGAACTACTGTCACCAGGCTACAAACCAGTGCAATTAACGCAAGATTTGAAGAACTTTTGGCAAACAACCTACTTTGAAGTCCGTAAAGAATTACGACGAAGATACCCAAAACACTATTGGCCGGACAACCCCTTAGTGGCAGAAGCCACCAAGGGCGTCAAGCGTAAACATTAAAAACAAAACGGCTAATGCGACACCATTTCGAACGCACAGCCTTTTACTTACGCAATCTACGAAAAAAGAATGTTTGAGCGACCAAACATTCTTTTTTTTTGCAAATAGCATTACATCACACATACTGTTTTTCATATTTTGTCTACACTCTACACTTTGCACTTTAATTGATTGATAACCAGAAACATACGAAGTGTATACACCTTATATACGCGAGTTCGAGATAATATTCTAAAAAGTAAAGAGCAGAAAAACATCCAACCTACAAAGGGTGGCCATAATCTGAGCAAAAGCCACCCACATCTGGCTCGTATCAATCAGCGGTGACAATGCTGCGAATACTGCAAAAGTCCAAGGCTATGCTCTCTGCCTTCCGACAAAGCGTACGGGGCGACCAAGAACATCTCCGATAATGCTTCTGCCGTGTCACGAGATTGCACGAAGCAAGGCGCTTGCCACCGCCCACACATCTAAACCCTACCCATGTAGCCCACCTCTCCCACTCCTCCACACCTAAGCGCACGAAAAAGCCGCCATGCGCACAGCAAGAGAGCCAATGCGCACGGCGGCTGAAAGAAAAGGATTGCCCGAAAGGGAGGGCTTGGGAGAATGAGTTACTGCTTCTTGTACGACTGATCCAACAGAGGCAGAATCATCTTCGGGTCTTTCTTGAACTCCTTCAAAGAAATCTCATCATTCTCTATTTTCTTTATGACTTCAGGAAAATCCTTTAAAGCAAATTTTAGTTCCTTCTTTATTGCAACTCGTATCCCTTTGACATCAAGCCAATATGCGTTCGCATAGGTGGCATCCTTGGTCAAGTAGTAGTATTTCCAAGTGTCGCGTGAAGTGGTGGAACTTTTGGTGTACGTGTTGTCAGCAAAAGGCATCGCATAGCCTTTTACGTTCTTTCCATTGTAGAAAAGGCGCAAGAAAACAGGCTTCTTGAATGGTTTCGGATTTTTGCGGAGAGGACCAGGAATAGTGGACAATGCTTGAACCGATTCGTAGACAAGAGGCATAGAATCCATTTCAAGGTTGACGAACTCCACTCTTTTCACCTCTTCACTCGTATAGGTAGTAGTTTCCCCCTTGTACTCTGTGCTAAAGGTAAACTTCTTTACTTCAGGAAGCATGGTGTTGTAGAAACTTGTCATGGAGTAGCCTTCCAAAGTAGTTCCGTCCACCTTGGTTATCCTTACACGATACTGTTCAGACTTATCCGCTTTTTGTGCATACGCACAGAATATGGAGAAGAATGCAACTAAGATAGCAATGACTTTGTTCATAATCATAAAAAGTTTTAGTTCGATTTCGCAAAAATAGACATTTTATCTCACTCCTCCCACAAATTCTCCATAAAAAGCATGCTGTGGGAACTCCTGGCAGCCAATATACGGCATTTCTTTACTGAGTCCTTATAGAATTATGAAAAAATTGCCATGCGCAGAGTAATGGAGACAATGCGCATGGCAAGCAAGAGAAATTTTAATTGAATTTAATACTCAAAAAGAATAGTCTATTCGAATATCAATCTCGCAATTCTACTTCTTCCCTCAGAGAGAATACCAAAGCAACGTTCAAAAACCTCACAAACGGAAGCATCGTGGGGAACTATCATTTCAATAGAAAGCCAAAGCTGATCTTCAACAAGAAAAGCTTTTATAGCTTTCATTTCACTTGTTAATGTATTAATGGCTTCAAGAACTTTTGTTCTATTTCCTTCTAACTGATAAATCTGAGGTAAAAACAAGCGACAGTATTCACTATCATTTTTATCAACAGAAAGGAAATACCCTAAACCTTGGTACTTAAAAGTGATGGTTTCACCATCTCCTACTTCTTGATATTTATAACCTTCAGTAGAAAGATAATTTTTAACTTGTTCTTCTATAGACATAAATTATACTTTTTAAAATTCTTTGCAAATATACAAATATCATTCTACCCCCACATTTATACAAACATTAACACAAAAAAATACCATTTTATCTCACGCCACCAACCGCACCCCCATAAAAATCATGCTGCGGAAACTTCTCACACCCAATATACAGCGTATCGAAAGCATCAGTGCCATCGGTACGATGCTCCAACAAGTCCTCCTCTGATTCGGGATTCTTCTCCGTGGACTTGTTTTTGCGGAAACCATTTCTTCCACGTTCCACCCCTGCCGATTGTATGGCAAGAATAAGATCATCATTGTTCTGACGATTGAAGTACGGCATCAAGCGTTGCTTGCCTGAAAAACCTTGATTGATGAGCAAGTACTTCTCATCATGTCGCATCGGGTTGCATAGATACACATCTTGCACACTCCGACCGTGGCGTTCAAACTCATGCACCACTACCCAATGAAAATCTTGATCGTTCTCTGCATAGTTAGAGCCAAGAGCGGTGGCATCATAGTAATAGATGACACTGTGATTGGCATGGGGCGCATAGTATGTGCAGAAGTCTGCAATGAGCGCAGGGATTTTGCGCTCAAACTTGACGTAAAAAGATTTAAGCACATTTAAGCGATTGCCGCGAGGCTGACCGCACACAATCCAATTGATATTCGCATTATAGTCCATACCAATGCAGAGCGGAGCCATTGGGTCGAGATCCGCATCAGTGCGGCAGTCAAGAAACGAGAGTGAAGCGAGGAAAAGTAGCTCAGCGAGCGTATGGAATACCGCTCTTGCTGTACCTCTTCGATAATGCGGTCATAACCCAAACTATCCAAGTAGGAAAAATCCGAAACATCATACTTGTGCCACTCCTGCATAGAAGAGTAAAAGCCATCGTGCGAGATACCAATCTTCTGGCAGAGAATAGAAGTTTGGAAAGTTTTTGGCGTAAGTAATGCCCACCACACGCGGGTCGGTGGTTGGAAAGAAAGGCTGCACCACAATCATGTGGTACGGCACACTCTGCTCGTCCTCAATATCAATGCGGTTAAATTTGGCATAGCTTGTAGCCGCCTTTTCCATCGTCTTTGTGTCCTTGCGTTTCTTCGCCATCTGGTACGTTTCAAGGATCGTCTCGTTGTAGCGCCATCGATGAAAATCGCGTGAAGCCTCGCCCATATTGGGCAGAATGGCTTTCACGATTTTCAAGTCCGCATACGCAGTAACGAGCGAAAGCACGTAACGGGTTCGCTCCTCGTCCACAAATTGGCGGTCCTTCGCATCAGGATTGGCAATAGACCAAGTGACCATATCGCGCAATCGAAGCAGGTGCTCCACCTGCGATTGCGCATATTTTTCAGCAAGTTCCTCTTTGTATGTGTAGAGATCCGCCTTGGCAATCTCTACAATATTCGGCAAACTCATTTAATAATGCGGATAAAGTTATCTTACCTCGAACGATGTACATGCTTACTTCGTTCGTTCAACGTGTTTACTTCGGTCGAGGTAAGTGCTTACACCGACCGAAGTAAGCAAATTTTGTTAGTTGCAAATTATTCATCGTCCTCCATGTCCAACAAATTGTTGCGTGTGTTCTCAAGTGCCAGCGGACTGCCCACATAAGCCAGCTGCATCTCCTGGTGCAGCAGTTTTACACGTGAAGCCGCCTTGCCACGGTGGTATCGCCTTGATACCTCCGTGCTCTTGTCGGCAATATCCTCGCGAAGCTGGGTTGCCGATATGCCAAGCATGACCGCCATATCAGAGATTTTAAGATAGATGGAAACGTACTGTTCGATTTGGGTATTTTTGTTCTGTAAGCATCCCATACGGGCCGTGTTGTATAAAACAAATAAGCCAAAGTCAATCTATCAGGACTTTGGCTTATTTGTTTTATACAATAGGACCTATGGGATGCTCACCAAGGAACAGGAAATCAAGACTTACAGCAAACCATTGGGACGACCGCCGAAACAACAGCCCCCCTGATTTTGGTAGAAATGGCAAAGGCCGTCAGCGAGAGGAACGAAGTCGAATGTTCGTTTCGACTCTGGCAAGAGAATATATCGTGCCAACAACATAAGAGCAAAACGGCCAGAAACTGCGAGATGTTGGACTGGTATGTGCAACTTTGTCAAAAACGTGATGAAATTCCTTAGGGAACTTTGTCTTTGCATTCGCCAAAGTTTGCGGTTCTTATGTTCAATATGGCGGATTACCCACTCCTACGAATTCTATTCAAATTGCGCTTGAAACTTTTTTCAGCGAACACTAATTAAAAACCAAAAACATACGAAGTGTGCACGCCTTATATATTTCTTTGCACAACCCTGCCCAGCCTGCATTCATTCAACAGAATGGTCTAACAGATACGTCAACAAGTAAAAACAGTCATGGGAACAAGAAATGTCAATTGCCCCGACTGATTTTCCTTACTCCCATGACTGGTTTCGCTGTCAAGTACAACCATTTAATGCAAAAGGTTGTGCTGACAATACTTAGCTGTATCTACACTCACACATACGCTGATTTTCAATACAATACATTCATTAGTGTAGAGTGCAGACAAAATATCAAAAAACATTTTTGGCGCAAACGTATGCACTATAGTATCACGATCACGCCTACGTTTGCTATTTACTATACAGATTGACTACATCATCTACGATTTCCGCGGGAACCAATGGGCTGATGTCGGTCTTATTTGCAACAAAATCCCTTATCATTGTAGAACTTACAGGCAGCATTGTAGCATTTATGACGCTCACCCCCACAGGCAGGCTGTCCGCTTTTATATCGTATCCAGGACGCGGATATATCAACAATCTATAATTCTGAATAATAAGTTTGTAGTTCGCCCAATGATCAAAGCATGTCCAATTATCGGCACCTATCAAAAGTAGAAACTCTGTTCGTGGATAAGCAAGCGATAATGCTTGCAATGTGTTCCATGTATAAGATGGACGAGGCAAATCAAATTCAAAATCACTTGCCAATATATGCTTTTCATTTTGCAGAGCCTTTCGAGCCAGATTTAATCTACAATATTCAGGTTTAAGCCCTAACTGTTCCTTTAGAGGATTCTGTGGTGAAACTAACAACCATACATCATCGACTAAATTCTGCTCTAATACGGCATGTGCAAGTGCTATATGCCCATTGTGGATTGGATTAAATGACCCTCCAAACAAGGCAACTCGTTTGCGCAACATATCGATCTATTGGATCACTTCTCTAAGAAAGTCTTTATCAACGACAATGCTTCACTCTGCGCATCTTCCAAATTATCATTAACAACAACTTTGTCAAATTTGTCTGCATAAGATAGTTCGAATTCTGCACGAGCAAGGCGGTCTTTAATAACCTCAGGAGCATCAGTACCTCGCGACTCTAAACGTTGCTTCAACACCTCTATTGAGGGTGGTTGAATAAATAAGCTTAAAGCCTTGTCCCCGTAATATGCTTTTATGTTTTGTCCGCCCAACACGTCTACATCGCATACGACATTTTCTCCACGTTCAAGCTGAGCGTCCACTTGCGATTTCAAAGTGCCATAGAATCTATCCTTATAGACCTCCTCATACTCCAAGAATTCCCCTTTTGCTATAAGCGTCTTGAATTCCTCTGGTGATAGAAAGAAATATTCTACACCATTTTTTTCTGTGCCACGTGGCGGGCGGCTTGTGGCCGAAATTGAGAAATGCAAATTCAAATTTTGCGCCATCAAGTAGTTTATTATTGTACTCTTACCACTACCCGAAGGAGCCGAAAATATAATAACCTTTGCCATATTTCTATTTACCGATTTTGAGCAAGCGACCATATAGCATAGCCGCCCACTCGTATTAAAATCACATTACGTTCAACACCTGCTCTTTTATTTGCTCGAGCTCGTCCTTCATCTTCACAACAATATTCTGCATTTCGGCTTGATTGCTCTTCGAACCTGTCGTATTGATTTCACGTCCCATTTCTTGGGCAATAAAGCCGAGTTTCTTACCCTGGCCATGCCCCAAGTCCATAGTTTCACGGAAATAGCGCAAATGATTGGCCAAGCGCTGTTTCTCTTCACTTATGTCAAGTTTCTCAATATAATAGATGAGCTCCTGTTCCAGGCGATTCTTATCATAGTCAACCCCTTTCAATTCTGCCAAACGGTCTGTTAAACGTTGGCGAATTTTCTCAACACGATTTTTCTCAAAAGGCTCGATTTCATGAAGATAACGCTCAATGTTATCAACTTTTTCTGTAAACTTCTTATAAAGCGCTTCTCCTTCTTGCTTCCGGAAGTCTACCAAGTGCTCAATAGCTTCATTGATGGCGCCCCGAACGACCTGCCATTCTTCGTCTGACAAAGTCTCGGTCACAGAAGTTTGCGTCGTTTCTGGCAAACGTAGCACAAGTTCCCACAAATTTTGCGGGAGTTCCATGTGTTGTTCCTCACAAATATTCTTTATTTGCGCTACATAGCTTGCCACCACGGCGCTGCTTATACAGCCTGCAGCCGAAGTTTCGTCCTTTTCAATCCATATTGTGAAGTCTACCTTACCACGTTCTATGGCAGTCGCAATAATTCTGCGAACTTCCATTTCCTTTTCACGATACAATGGGGCAACCCTCGTATTAAGATCCAAACTCTTACTATTCAAAGATCGAACCTCTACGTGAATTTTCTTTCCGTTAAAAACGACATCGGCTTTACCGAAGCCAGTCATTGATTGAATCATTTTAGCTTGTATTTTTTTGTCTTTTGCTTGCAAAAGTACCATTTTTTGCGCAATTTTACCACATGAAACAATATAAAGTATGCCTTACGATTGCTGGTTCTGACCCCTCCGGCGGTGCTGGTATCCAGGCAGACATAAAAACAATGACTCTGCTTGGTTGCTACGCACAAGCTGTTCCCACGTGTTTGACGGTACAAAATACATTAGGTGTGCAACGCAGTATTCCCATTGACGCTGAATTGGTTTTTGACCAGGCTGCAGTTACCATGGAGGACTGTATGCCCCAATGTGTAAAGATTGGCATTGTGCCCAACCTAGCTATAGCACATGCCATAGCAGAATTACTGCGTAAATTCAAACCAAAGTTCTGCATATTTGATCCTGTTTTAATTTCGTCATCAGGATTATCTTTCGTCGATAACGAGACATACGAATTCATGCTTGAAGAACTTATGCCGCTATGTCAACTTATAACGCCCAATTTACCTGAGGCACGTCATCTTGCCCAATTGGGTGATGCTACTGCCGATGAGTTGGCCCAGTATTTATACAACAAATTAAAAGGCACACCTGTAATGGTTAAAGGCGGACACCTTCCAGGCTCACCCACTGATTATTTATTTGATGGCGCATTGCACAAATTTCAAAGTGAAAGACTTAATAGCCATAACACACATGGCACGGGGTGCGTTCTATCTTCTGCTATTGCATCATATAATGCCCAAGGCTTAGAACTTAAAGATGCCATAGCTCAAGCCAAACAATTCCTGTTCAATGCCATAAAACAAGGTGCGAACTACAAACACGGAAATGGTTGTGGTCCACTCTATCTCGTTCCTTGAATAGTAAGAAGATTGATCAAGATTCAGAATGAGCAACAACGTTTGCTCTTCTACTCCTTCATCTGCATATATAGTTTTAAGCTTTACACATTATTCTGATTGACTGTACATACAAGCTCAACCTTCAAAATAAAGCAACGAACTATTTGCTATATTCCAATTTTTCCTTACCTTTGCACCGAAAACGGAGGCCTCGTAGCTCAGTTGGATTAGAGCAACGCCCTTCTAAGGCGTGGGTCTTGGGTTCGAACCCCAACGAGGTCACTTTGTGACTCCTGCGGAATCACGAAGGAACATCAATTCCAAAGAAAAGTATTAAGTGGATTTTACGAAAGTAGAGTCCACTTTTTTGTTGGCTATCAAGCATTTACACACTTTAATTAGCCTAACAAAAACATAAAAGTATATGTTCAATTAAGGAGATGGTAAGTTCAACTACTGCGGTTGAAAATTACTCCAAGTAGCCTACATGTGCCACCACAAGCCCTCATAAGCCAAAAAGGTGATACAATAGGTGATACAACTTTGGAAAAGGTGATACATAAAAAGTGATACACCTCACTTCCTTCAAAAAAAATTGCCGAAACAGGCATTTTTTCTACTCGGAGCGATTTTTTTCCGCTTAACACCTACTATTCTCATGAAGAGTAAAGCTGTAAAAGTCGTTTTCGACAGAAGAAAGGAAGCAGCCAAAAAGGGTTATGGCTACGTTGATGTTGTAGTAAATCTGGGCAAAAAGGTCCGTAAATACGTTCTTATAGGGACATCAACTCCCGAGGAATGGGAAAAAGATTCCAATTCTTCAGAAGTAAAAGCTGTGGTAGAGAAATGTGAAAACATTCTCGTCACCATGAACGTGCTTGGTGAGGAATCGAATGTTGAAAATTTCAACAAGCATTTCTACGAAGAACAAGCAAAAAACAATGAGCCAGAACTTTCACCCGAAGAGATCTTAGCTCAAAAAGATTTCATCGCCTACTGCGAGGAAGCTTTGGCTGCTGAGGACATTAAAATCGGCACGCGCAAGCACAAGCAAGTAGTGATTGATGCCGTCAAGACCTACGGCAAACTAAAGACGTATGGCGACTTGACCCCCAAGAACATTCTTGCCTTTGACCGATGGCTGCACAATGGTGAGCGGAGTGACGTCACCATCTATGGCTACCACAAACGCCTGAAGAAATGGGTGGGCGAACTGGCACGATTGGACGAGATACCGCGCAACCCTTACAAAATTGTGAGTGTCACCCGTGGCAAGAGCAAAGAGCGCCAACCTCTGCTTGAAACCGAATTGAAGAAAATGCGCGACTATCCCTTTGACGGGAAGTTGGAACGGGTGCGCGATCTCTTCATCTTTTCCGCTTACACAGGTCTTGCTTTCTGCGATGTGCAGAACTTTGACTATCAGTCCATGACAGTGAAGGAGGGTGATTTGGTTTTCATTGATGGAAACCGCATCAAGACCGATACGAAATTCTTCACCCCTATCCTTGCCCCTGCCATGGAAGTGTTGAAAAAGTACGAGTTCAAATTGCCCAAAATTTCCAACCAAAAGGCAAATGATTACCTTCACTTGATACAAGCACAGCTTGGCATCAAGAAGAATCTGACCTTCCACGTTGCCCGCCACAGCTTTGCCACACTCGCCTTGGCGCATGATGTCCCCATCGAAAATGTAGCCCGAATGCTCGGACATGAGGACATTCGGACCACACAGATTTACGCAAAGGTTTTGCGTACCACCATCGAGCGCCATGCCACCGCACTCCAAGGCGCCATCATCTAAACTTTATTCATCATCTAAAACACGATAAAACGTGCCTTTCAATAGCTGCGACATTCCACTCTCCTTGAATGTCGCAGTTATTTTTTCGCATACATACTTGCCTCCCCTTATATAATATAAGGCACGTGGGTTGGGCAAAGTATCAGACAAAAATGAAAACTGATACTTCTTCTTGCCATCAATTTTGTACAACACTTCGCGTTTCTCCTCCCACATTCCCTCATTCAAGCGAAGTGAAAAAGGCGTGACGAATGCCTGGAACTCATCTGAAACTTCCACAAAATCCACCACAGGGTGCGGCATATACGGCTTGAAGTACTGCACCCCGTTCCAAAAACCCATATATATTTGGTCAAAGTAAGCGTCCGTGTTCTTGTTCTCCCCCTTGGCAATGGTACGGCTTGCCGCACCTTGCGCCAAATCTCCTGCATCGTAGTCAATGGTGTTGGCTGACGTTGAACTGCCAAACACACGGTCAGAACGACTACCGCTTGAAGAACCGCTCCCATCTTCTGTCAGTGTCCAATTCTCACTGCTTCCCATCTCGCCACAATTCATGAAAAGCATATTGCCGTGACTGTCTCCCGTCCCCTCAATCCAAGCAGGCACAATCTTCAGTTCCAAGTCCTCTGCATTCTTGTCCGCAAAGCGTTCCCCATAGGCATTGACAGGGAGCAAACGATTATAATAGCGATACCACTTCGTTTTCGTCTTGTCTGAAAAGCCCGAAGTACCCTCCATCACAAACTCCGATTTGTAGCAGTACATGACAAAGAATGTGCGGTTTTCCTTGACATAAAACAATTTGTGTCCATCAGAGCCATATTTGTAGCCACGCACATACTGCGTGCTGCTGGCGTTCGGTCTTGTTTGCCTTGTGTACATCCCACTTATTTTAAGCGACTTTGCCGCCTCCAACAAATCTGCCATTTTATCATAAACCTTGGCATCCTTGCCATATTTGCGAATGTACCAATCACACGAATAGTATGCCCAAAGCAAACTGCCATTGTCCTCATACTTCACATTCACGCTACCCAAGTATTCCGACTTGTCCTCCTGTGTGACTTGGGTGGTATAACTGTCCACCACCTTGTCCAACAGAACCTCATCTGCTTCCGTGGCAATGGCATCAGAGAATTTGAAAGAAATCGTTTTCTGCTTGTGGTTGATGGTGAAATCCCCAAACAGGAACTTCTCCAGCTCTTCAAAGAACTCCGTCAGCGTCCAATGTGGCAAAGCAAGTGCAAAGTTATAAGCGCCCCATGCCGCAGGCAAGGTGTTGCATATAAGGAGATTAACAAAGGCAGAGTTTTCCAATGCCATGAAATCCCACTTATAACCCACCTGCTTGCATATCCTGTAAAGGATATACAGCAAGTAAGGCTGAAACGACAAAGCCTGTGCTCCCGTTTGCGCATTGGTTTCATGCGGCCAAATAAATTCATTCTTGTCTGCGTTCCACACCATTTCATTCTGAATGTTCCCCGAAGTGTTATTCACCCAGGGCAACGGGACCCAGAAATTATCAGGGTATGGACGCATATCGTCCATGCAATGCCCTGCAACCGCCACGCGGCTTGTAGGATAACCCAAATCCAGCTCATTCAAATAAATATCGTCGAATGTCTCATCAAAGTTTTGCTCACTGCGTCCCTCCAAAAATTGCGTTTTGACTTCCACATCAGAAATTTCCGTGATGGTGATGGTGCCACTCCGATAAAAGTCACGATCGCGAATTTCGCAATCGAACACCACCTTGTTCTTTGCCACATCTGCGCGGTGGATATGCCCAAATATCGCTATGTTTTGGGCACACCCTCGCAAAGGGAAAGTGATTGTCAGCGTATAGCTGTCACTTCCCGTAAATAATCTATTCTCGGCAATGAAGTCAAACGATGTGCCTTCCTTCAATACGGCTTGTTGGTTGTTGATGATGATTTCCATTTTTATTATCTTTGCGAAATGAAACGTGCCATAATTATCATACTTGTAAGTTTAATACTCTTTTTGGCAATTCTTGCCTTGGGGTTCTTTTGGTCTCTTCCATTATCGCTTATATTTCTGTTTATTGGAAGTATTGCATTGTTTATTTCATGCGTATATGTAAAGGAAGAATCCACAAGAAGAGTTTTTGCTGCTATTTCATGCAGTTTGCTTATCACATGGTGCTTGCTGCTGTTATTCTTTTTTGTTGCAATGTATATGATGATGGATCGCAAAAGTTATTGAGCATTCATTTTCTTCTGCTTTTCGGAGATTTATTTCTAATCAACGTATCGTATTCCTCTTGGGCCTGTTTGATGCCCGTGTTCCCTGTCACTGTGTTCACGGTGACAAAAGGCTCATTCAGTCTTTGGCTTAGTCGGTTCATTGTTTCTTCGTACTTACTAAGTACAGCTGCACTCTGTGCCAAAGCTGCCGAAGCGACATTGTCCGTGGGGGCTTGCACCACTACGGGCTGAACTTGTTGTGTAGAAACAACATTGGGAGCAATCGCCCTGCTTACATCATCGGCTCGCAAGGATCCGATGGTGTTAGTCCTTTGTGCATAGTCCAAAGCGTTTATCAAAGGTCTTGCTACAGGTGATGCGAGCAACTTCTGCGATGCCACCCACTCCCCGGCATGAACTATGCCCACTTCTTCGTTTACTCTGCCTTGCGGAGTAAAACCACCTTGTGCATATCCTTGTGCCTCACTTGCCTGTTGTTGCTTTTTGATCGCGGCAATCTGTATCATGCCCGCAGCCACCGCCATTGCCGCTGCAATAGGTGCCATGATATAACCGACCACAGGAATAGCCGCTGCCGAACCATAAGCAGAAATCGCGTTTTGGGCAGTCTGCGCCACCGCTTGAATGATCTGCATGGCAAACAACTTTTTGTTCGCCTCGTTCTTCGCTTTGGCAAGGGCAGCTTGTTTCTCCTTTTCAAGCTTCGCCACCTTGTAGTTATTACCCTCTGCCGCAGAAATCTCCGCTGAATAGCGGGCATTGATGGCGGCTGTTTCCTTCTCGAGTTCCGCCTGGACAAGAGAAGAAACGCCACTGAATATTTCTCCCATACCACTCATGACAGTGGAGAAAGATTGCGTAACGGCTTGCCCGGCATCGCTCTCCAACCAGTTAGCCAATTTCTCATTGGCTTTCTCCATGCCGTTCTTTGTGACGCCAATACTATCAATGGCATATTTCTTACGCAAAGCCAGCTTTGCCTTCTCGAAAGCTTCCTCAATGCGCAGTTTCTCTGCTGCATTGTCGCCTGCGGCTTTTACTTCAGCATGATATACCTGTTCCAAAGCAGCCATCGCACTATCGTATTGAGTCAAACGCTCATCCGCATTTGCCCCAAAATACTCCTCTTTGAGTTGCTGTTTCACTTGTTGCTGTTGTTGGATAATCTTCTGTTGATTAGCAAACACCTTGTTCTGATATTCCTTTTCAGCTGCCAAGCGTTCCTTGGTGCCTTTCTTGTAAAGCTGCACCACCTTGCGAAGATGTTCCAACTCAGCCAACTCCACGGCATCTTCGTAGGTTTTGGTATCAGACAAACCATCAATATAGCGTTGTTTTAACTCCGCGAGTTGCGCATTATACGCTTTATCTTCTCGTTCGCGAGAAGCAGAAGTCGCGTTCTCTTCCTGTTTCTTCATAGCCTCCTGGCATTGCGCTTGCGCCTCCAAGAGGTCCTTAGCAGAAACGTCAGAACGATTCATCTTCTTTTTCCAATACTCCACATTGATTTCGTCCATTCGTGCGGTGTATTGCTCATAATCTTTCTCACCTTTTGCATATGCAATGCGGTTGAGCGCTTCCTCTTTCGCTTTCCAATCATCGGGAGAGTTTTTGCGGTCAGTTTGCTTTTTCTTTGCTTCCGCCAAGTTCGCTTCCGCTTCGGCTTTTTCTTCCGCTGTGATTTTCTTGTTAGCAAGCACTTTTTTATAAAATTCTTGCTCAATCTCCTCCATACGAGAGACATAAGCTTCATAGTCCTTCTCACCCTCCATGTATGCTTTTTTGTTGAGCGCATTCTGTTCCTTCTGCCAATCTTGTTCCGCCTTGAACTTGTCCGACTTTTTATTCTTCTTATCATCGTCCACTACAGGCACACCGCCACCACCTCCACCATTGTTTGTGATGACAGGTTTTTTATTGGTTTCCTCGGCAGCTTGTTTGCCGAGATCATCGCCATAAGTGTCTGTAATAGCTTTCTGACGCGCATTCAGTTTTTGCAGTTCCTTGCGTTTGCTGTTCGCTTTACTTCGTTTGCGTGCAGCTTGTGAACCATTGGCAATACCGCTGTAACTCGCCATTGTTCCGCCAGCAGTACCATAGCTATACATCGTGTTCGAGCTTGCCGATTCGATACTTTTTTGTTTGGCATCATACGCATCAGCTTCCTCGTCCAGCTGTTTAATTTCCATGGTAAGTTGCGCCTTTTGTTTGCCAATCTCTTTGAGCATATCTTTCGCCCCCTCAATCTCATACTTTTTCGTAAGAGAAAGCAAATATGCGTCCAAAGCTTCCTTGTTCTCCTTATACTTACCCGTAGTTGCGTCCAACTGCGCATTATAATTGGGTATTATTTTATTGAGTGCTTGCACCGCCTTTTGGCGATCGTCCAAAGAAAGTTTCTCATTACGTGCCACCTTAACCAAGGCATCAATCTTGTTCTTCTCCTCCACAATACCTTCCTGACCTTTCAGGCGAACGGCAGCTAAAGCCTTTTCGCCCTCGGCAGCTTCATTCACCTTTTTAGTCATCTTGTAAATGCCATAGCCAAGCGCCACAGCTGCTGCGAGCAAAACACCCCAACCCGAAGCGAGAGACAAACCCTTTCGTTTCAAGTCCACCATGAGCGAGGACTGCTTAGCCCAATTGCCTTGCAATTTGGCAAGCACAAGGTTAAAAGCAATGTGTCCAACTTGCAGCGTATTCACCACTGCATGATACGCCAAAGCCGTACCCTTGCACACGGCATGCCATGCCGCCTGTGCTTTAAGAGCTATCGCATTTGCCTTGACTGCGATGGTGTAAGCTGCCACCATTGAAGTCAGTACGATAATGGCTTCCTTGTTTCTTGCAAGGAAGTCTATTGTCGTACTCATAGCCTTCAGTGTGAGGGTCGTGGTGCTGATAACGTGCTTCATGACGGGCATCAACTTCTCGCCCAATTCGATAGCCAACTCCGTAACGCGCTTTCTTGCCTTATCCAGCTCCGCCTCGACAGTCGAGTTCTGCACATTAAACTCATTCGTCACCGATGTGGCATCTTCAAACGACTGTGTCGCTTGTTCCTGTTGCCACTTCACCATTTCCACATTGCCGGCTAAGGTCGCCAGTACCTGTGAAGCACGGGCGCCATTCTCACCCATGTTTTTGAAAACAGGAGCGAGTACATCCATGTTGCCCAACTCCTTCAACTTTTGAAGGAGCATAAGTAACCCTTCATTTGTAGAACGTTTGAGCGCTTTGTTCAGCTCGTCCAAATCCATACCCGTTGCCTTGGCAATCTTGCTTGGCTCCTTGAACAAGTTCATGATGAGTTGCGAGAGTGCCGTTGCCGACATCTCGCACGCTTGACCCTGGCTGTCCAATACCGCAGCAAAAGCCATGATTTGTGGAATGGTCATACCAGCTTGCGCCCCCACGCCAGCCATGCGCTTGCCAAACTCCGCGAGATAGCCAGCACTTGCCGTACAATTTTGAGAGAGGTCGTTAATCACTGAACCGACAGCGAGTAAGGACTTTTCTGTGCCAAGTCTCGCTTCATCACCAAATATGTTGGTGAGTTTGGAAAGCGTCAAGGTCGCCCCATCTCCCAACTCATCAAGTGCCACATTGATTTGGTCAGCAGCTTTGACAAAGCCCAAGACATCTTCTTTTGAAGACTTTCCGAGTCGCCCCGCTTCCTCTGCAAGTTTGTTCAAGTCCTCACGCGAAGTACGGGTGTCCATCTTCTTAAAGTCCTCATTCAGTTCCTTCACCTCGTCATCAGCCAAACCCGTAAACTTACGCACATTTGCCATTTCCGCGTCCATTTCAGCGAAGGCGTTCACTGCCTTGCGTCCTGCCATGACAAGTCCCGTGCCGACCGCTGCCACCCCTGCAATGATGTTGCCCCACTTGTCCACAAAGCCATTGATGCGGTCCACAAGTCCCACATGCTCCTTTTCGGTCTCCCTTAGCTCTTCATTGACATTCGCGATTTCAGCCTTTACACGTTTGATACTCTCACACTGCTTGTTCCACTCGTCCGTACCGCGTTCGATGCCATTTAGTGAGCGTTTCAACTCCTTCAACGTCCTGTTCAACTCTTTTGGTGAAGCTTTATCCAGTCTCTTCATGACATTCTCCACTCCTTGGGTTGCACTCTCTATCTGCCCAATCTGGCGGCGGGTCTGCTTTAGTTCACGCTGGAACTTCTTCAGCTGGACTTTATCGCCCGCAGCAGCTGCCTTTGTTATTTTATCTTCGAGGTCGCTCGCTTGCCGTTTCAACTGTTCGAGCATATTTTGTGCCTGTTTGCCGTTCACTGTAAGCGTGACCGTAGCATTTGCGTTGATGTCTGACATAGTCTTTCCTTTTTGGGTGTTATTATAAGTACAAACTTAGCCATGCGCCAAAGAAGCAAAAAAGACGATGTATCAAGGCTTTTCCACTCCCGAAGTGGGCGTATTTTTGAAGAAATCCGCGTTTTGTTAAGTAGTAGCAAAACAAAAGCCTTGATACAGAAGTCTTTAGGGGATTGTTAAGGGGTTTCCCCTTAACCCCTCCGTCGGAAGACCCCCCGACCGCCCTACATCGTCAAACCACGAACACCCCCACACCCAAGCGGAATATGTAAACATATCTTAAATAACGCCCTTCTTTGAGTTCCTTCGCCCCGACAAAAGTCCCCAAAATGCACGAATGCCGAAAAGATAGAAAGCGAAGAACATACAGAAAGAGCAACCAACGCACACACCACACCCACACAACGAAAATGCCCCCGAAGTTTCGCCCAAACCACGATTGCACACTCCAAGTTTCTCATGTGCATAGATGCCAAGTTTCCGCACGCTCTAATTTGCATCCCGAAGTTTCGCAATGCTCCAAAATCCAAGGTTTCTGACTATCTAAAACGACCCTCCAAGTTTCCACCTATCCAACAAAGCACCCCGAAGTTTCGCAATGTGCAAAAATCCGAGGTTTCTAACTATCTAAAACGACCCTCCAAGTTTCCACCTACGCAACAAAGCACCCCGAAGTTTCACAATGCGCTAAAATCCAAGGTTTCTGACTATCCAAAACGACCCTCCAAGTTTCTTTCTACTCATGAGGTTCGGGAGTTTCTGACTATCCAACGCCCCCAATGCACCCGACCGAACACCCACACCACAGCCCCGAAGTCTTTCGGGGTCTCTGATAGCCTCCAAAATCCGCTACCTTTCAAGGGAAAAATTCACACCTTGGGGGTCTCGACCTCCCACCGCCCGCGCCACCGCGAACGGGCGGTAATCCGTCTGTGTGCGTGCCGAAAAATGCCTAACACTTTAGCAGATGATAATCTGCCATAGTGTTAGGCACTTGAAGGCACGTACTCAGACGACCGCTGACGGGCATAAAAAGTGTGTTGTCGTGTTTTAGCGGACTTGTCCGCCATAGCACGACAACACGCTTTGTTGCCTAAAAAAGGCACGCTGTGCGGTAAAACGGACTGGCGAGGCACGTAGCCTGTCCGCCAACAATAGAGCCTGCATCTTCTTTCGAGGTACGAGAAAGGTGATGTGGGCTTGACGGACTGACTTTGAAGCATGAAAAGTAGGTCCGCACATGAAAGAAGCCCAACCTCCCTTGAAGCATGAAAGAGTGGATTGGGCTTAAAGAAGTTCAAGCATCGGAGTCCCGACGATGGCACCACCAAAAGGCAGCTAAGGCTGCAAGGAATGCCAAGGTCAAGATTAACTTGACAGGAAAAGTCCATGGTCTCGCCATGGACTCCCTCTGCTGAACCATGTTGGTGGAAGATTGCCGAGTCGCAGCGAGGCTGTCTTCCGCCCTTGCCTCTGTCTTGGTGCTCTCCTTTCGGCTTGACGAAAGGTGTGCGCCATAGATACGAATGGATTGCGGCTTTTGCCGGGAAGTCCTTTGCGCCTTGGCGTTAGAAGCACCTTGCAGCGCATGGGGAGCTTCGATAGTTGGAGTCTCTGCTCCAACCCCGAAGCTCACGATGCAGCTGTCGAACAAAAGTTCGGTGTGCCGCCACACCGAATCAATGCGTGACGTTTGCCACTGATGCCGCTGCACCTGTACAGCGGAGTCCGTGGCAAACGTGTTCGTACTTGTGACTTTGTGCGTACTGCGGCACGAAGTGAGTAGGCACAGCCACATGATTATGGGAAAGAGACTGGCTTTCATAGGTCTTTCTGCACATTGAATGATGGGCAAGCTTTGCTTGAATACTCGTTATGCCCATGCACAGTTGCATGGGGATAAACGAACTGAAGCTGCTGCACGAGTTGGCGAAGTGCCTGCTTCTGTTGTGGTGTGCGTGTGTCCTTGGGCGTTTTTCCGTCCTTGGCCACACCACCGATGTAGCAGATGCCAATGCTGTGGGCATTATGCCCCAGGCAATGGGCGCCAGCTATGTTCTCGGCACGTCCCTTGTGGACGCTGCCGTCACGATAGATGACATAGTGATAACCTATGTCGGCAAAATGGCGGGCCAAGTGCCAGCGGCGAATGTCCTCCACCGTAAAGTCCTTGCCTTCGGGGGTGGCAGAGCAATGAATGATGATTTCAGTGATGCGTCGCATAGTTTAGGAGTTTAATAAGTTTAATGAGTTTAAGGCTGCGCTTGAGTAGGCTTTTGAGGTTGCGAGTTGAGTTTCTGCTCCTCGTCCTTGATAGCCTTGTCAAGCGTTTGCATGATCTTGCCCTCAAACTGTGTAACCTTGCGTCCATAATAGATGCTTACTCCGAAGATTGAGCCAGCATAGATGAGACATTGTGAGAAAATCCACAGGACAGAGTCCGAGATTTCGCCTTTGGGCGGTGTGATGAACCCTGCGACTGCAAGGGCATAGCCGCCTACGAGCATGGCGAGGGCGGACCAAAATTGAATGCTTACTTTGGGTTTAGTCATTGTTCGTTACATTTAGGTAAGTATTATCAAGCGTTCAGCTTTGTCTGAACAGTTTTCATCTTGTTTTCCAAGTCGTCCACGCGCTCGCCAAGCGTCATGATCATATTGTAGAGGTTTACCAAGTCTGTTGAAGTGGCGTCCAGTGTCTTTTTATCCCCCTTGCTCATGAGACCGTCCGTTGTGGAACTGGCTAACGGAATGGCGTCCGTGTAAAGCGCATTGAACTTCATGCCAAACTGCGAGAGCACGTACTTGTTCGTGTTCACGTCCCATGCCATGCGGTCAGGGAACAGACAGCTCCAGTCCTCGGCATAGCTTATCGTCTTGCGGTCGCTGCCCGTAAAGTAGATGGCACGCTGGAACACTTTGGCATGGTTGAATATGATTTGTCGGCAGTAGTCGTTCTCGATGTTCTGAAAGAGCGTGATGCTCATGTGCTTCTGGTACGTGAGGTGCGCCACCACGATTTCGGCATTGCCCGAAATTGAAGGGTCGCGCAAGGCATTAAGCGCAGTTGTCTCATCTGAGAAATTGCCCAGTTCCTTGACACGTGTGTTCAAAGCCTTCTGCACATCGGTCACGGCACGTGTGGTGGTCAATCCCGGCACGCTTGCCGTAGCCATAGGCAGTGTGACGCTGAACAGTTGCGTGCCTGCGGCATTGCTTGCCGCCAACACACGCGAACTGCCTGTATAAGCGAGGGACGTGGCTATGGTGTCTGTGACAGCGGACACCGCCTTGTCGATGGTGCAGACGTGGTCATAATACTTGTTGAGCTGCTGCACCTGTGCAGCGGTCATCACGCCCGCACTCGAAGAGGTGGCGGCAGGGAGGGCAAAAGCATTGTTGATGCTTTTCAGTTCCCCCGTGACCATGTTCAGGAGCGTGGCAGAAAATGCCACACTCACCTTGTTCACGTCCCCCAACTTGAAGTGCTGAATGACCTGCTTGGCCTCGCCCAACTTGGTTTTCCAAGTTTTCAGGGCAGCGATGTTTGTGTTGCAGTTGGAAATGGAATGCTTTGCCTCTGTCATGTCCTCGGTGCAACTTGTAAGGCTCTGCACCTGTGCAGCGGACATCACCCCGGCTTGTGCGGTGGTGGCGGCTTTGAGGATTATGTTGTCTGCCTGTCGTTGCAGCACGCCACTTGCGGTATTGCCCTGAATGACGGACAGACAGACCTTGTCTGTGCCGACAGTTCCGAGACTGATGCTCTGCAACAATGTGGAGAGTTTCAGAAGATTGGCTTTCCAAGCCGTGAGGGACTGCAAGTCCGTGTTTGTTGCGGCAGCAGAGAGCAAGTCTGCCAGGGCTTGCAATATCACGCCCAAGTTCTCGGGCGTGATGGCGGCCTCGGTGCTTAATGCCCGAAAAGCCGTGATTTGCTTGGTTATGTTTGTCGTGTTCATAAGCTAATGGTTGTATCTGAGGTACTTATCGTCCAAAGATTGGGCTACCACGCCCACAAATTCTTTGGCCATGTTGTCGGCAAGGAAGTCCCTTAGGTTCATGACCGAAGCGTAATACTTACGCGAGAACCAAGGTTTCTTCTTGCGCTTGCGCTCCCTGCCGATGTCCCCATTGTTGCTACGGGGAATTTCCTTACCCGTACCAAAGTTCTGCCAAAGTCCGTACTCTAAAAAAGACTGACTTAGTCCGAGTTCCATAAACCGCCCATCGGCACGGAGCGGTAACGACTTGGGCGAAGCGAGCAAGGCGCCTGTGTCAATCACATCGAGCAAAGTCATTTGCTCCTTCCATATTTTGAGCATGGTTTCGTTGAAAGCCGTGACGAATTTTTCGCGTTCGGAAAAGGCACGTTGCTCGGCATCATTCATTGTTCCACTCATCGGCATTGTATCTTAAATCCGTAAACGTGTCCACAGCAATTTGGAAGTAGGCACAGGCGCAGCCCGAAAAGAAGTATTCGTTCATCTCGTTGAACGTGATGCGTTCATCGAGGTAAATGCACGATTGTTCTAATCGTGTCCGTTCAAGAATGAGTTGGCTCATGAATTGACGGAACACTTCTCTGAGCGTTTCCATACAACTAAGCCTTGCCTCCATGTCATCAATGGCATGGCGCATGGCAAGAAAGATGGTTTTCACGCGCCTTGTGCGTGGCGTGTTGGCGAGTGCGATATAGCCCTGGCTCATGTCGCTCACACAGACAAAAGCCGTGGTGCTTTGCATGGCTTGCAGAGCCTCTTCAAAGCCTTCCAAGCCCGACACACGGGCAAAGGCAAAGCCTTGTGCGGTAGCAAACTTGTTGCGGGCAACCAAGTTTTGAAAGAATGCCGTGGCATTCCAGTTGAGTGTATTTACAGGTTTCATGGCAGATTATTTAAGTTGGTTGCGTAGTTCTTGTGCTTCCTGTGCCTTGGCATCAAGTTCCGTCAAGGCACGCCAGCAGTCCATTTGCAAAATGGCAGCTTCCTTGGTGATGTCGCCTCCTGTGAGCGCACGGATTTGTGCGTTCATCGCCTGTCGGAGTTCCTCTCCGACCCCCAAATCAGCACACCCCAAGAGATTGCTTTTCTCTTGGGGTATGTTGGTGAAGAAGTGTGGGAACATACGGGTAAAGTTCGCTTTGATAGAAGCGAACCAATAAAATACAGAAAGCAGTTCTGCTTTCTCCAAACAAGCTTTGTCCGAAAGTTTCGGATAAAGCAAATGCGCCATCTCCGCAAGGCATTCCATGCTTTGCGTGTGCAGAAAACCTTGGTAATAGTTCTCGCAAGCAAGATAGTCCTCAAAGGGGACGGTTTGCAAATCGGAAGTGACTGCCGATGCACTGCCAATGACAGAAATGCGTACAGGCTTGGGAGCGAAGCTTTCCAAGAACGCGAGTTGCCGCGCAGCAAAGGTGATTTGCCAATCGGCAAGCACCACTTGGCGTTTGCTTTTTCTGCCCTTGACCAAACAGGAGTGTTTGTCTGCACGACAGAGCACAACAAATTCAGCCCATTTGCAAACGCAAAGGGCTAACACCTCATTCATCGGCAAATCGCGTGCGATTTGTCGGAAGAAAAACAGCAATTGCTGGTCGGATAATTCTGACCATGACTTGGGCAGAGAAATAGAAAATGCTTCCATACCGCGAAAGTATGGAAGCATTGTACTTATAGAAAAGACACGCTACATTATATGTTGAAGTCTTTGTTTTCAAAAGAACCTTTTTGGGCTTCTCCTTTAGGACTAACAAAAATGGTGTTGGCTTTTTCTTTCTTTTTTTCGTTTTCTTTTTGTTGCTGCTCATAAGCTGCACGTTTTTTTGCGAGATCAATCATCTGTTGAGTTTGTTTATCTCTAAAAGACTGTCCCCAATTTAGACGCCAACGAATTAGCATGATAACAAGAATTACAATGATTACCACAAAAATTCCAAAGCTTAAATCTTCCATATAACTGACTTTTTAAGGGGTTGCACTAGTATAAGTGCAAATGTAGGAATATTATATTGATATCACAAAAGAAGCAGTATAAAATCAAAACCAATACCCACCTTTCCTTTTGTCATTCTTATATCCATGATTTTCAAAGAGCGCAGCGGTTTCCGACTGTTTCCACTCCTCAAAAATGCCATCTGGAGCATTACGGAGGGAGTTCACGACCTCTATGCAAGATTGTATGGGGACTTCTCCTTCTTCCCGTAACATATACAGTTCAATTGCGAAGATGTGCCTCCAGGCACGCTTGTAGTGCGGTGCAGATGGGGGCTCGCCCCATTTGCCCAATAGCTCTGCTTGGCGCAGAGTCGCCAAGAGTTCACAGGAGAAGAAATCATGCGCCAATCGTTCCTCGATGGCGATGAGTTTAGAATGCAGTTCCTGGTAACGCTGCCAAGAGTGGTCGGTGCTGCCGAGTTTCCGAGGCAGATCCAACCACGGGTAAAGCGTCTGCTCAAAGTATTGGCATGGGTCGCTTGTCGCCCATGCTTCCATATTTGCCAACAAGGGAAGCAAGATTGAAAGCGTGTCATCACGCATTTTCTCCAACGACAGGAGCAAGCGTTCCACGCGCTCCTTACTGGCTGGGGCTATATTGGTGTTTGAAACAACACCAAAGCCATTGGGTGTAAGCACCAAATCCAACTGTGGCACGGCATGGAGCATGGCTTCTGCCACCACTGCCATACGCACGTAATGCAACAACTTGTTGTTCGCATTCTCTGAAACAGAGAGCAGTTCCGTAAGGACTGCCTCAGAGAGGAACGTGGTCGTGAGCCACGCTTCCGCTACTTCCAAGTGTGGAGCAATTTTATCAAAGAGCAAGGTTTCACCTTGCACAGACTTCAAAACGTTCGGAACGAACATTAGAAGGACCTCGTTGTTAGGTATCAATTGGCTCATTGTTCATCAGATTTTGGATTTACACTAACGGCTTTTGCATCTCGGTTCTCGTCCAACGTGGTAAGTTGAATAAACGGACAGTCGGGATAAGCCCCGTCCCATTTGTTAAACCTTATAATCAATCGGTGCACATTAAACAAAAGGTCGTGATACGGCTTTTGCAAAGCTTGTGCAATCGTATAAAGCTCGCGTTTATCGCTGCCCGAATTATTCGTTTGCGATTTGCCAGGCACCGAGCCTACAAGGTTCGAGTGCACACGCATGGTAAAGCACATCATGTTCACCGCCTCGATAATATCCGTAGCCCAGTCGCCCCCCTCCTTGTCCGTTTCAATCTTGTTAATCACCACATCATGCTGCTCCTCCCCATTGGGAGACACATAAAACTCCGAGAAAAGCACCTTGCCCGAGTTCTCCATGCCCGTGAGAAAATTGATGATGTTGTCCTTTTCCTCGTTCACTCGCTCCTGCTGCTTCACGCGGTCAGTAATGCCCTCCGCCTTGAAGATATTGCTCCAAAACGATTTGGCAATCTCAATGTGGTATTTGATAGGTGCCGAGTTTTTCAACTTAGCCTCCTTTGCCACCCCGATGAGTTGCTTAATGTTGTACCACTTGCCCTTGAAGAGCGAGGCATAATAAGGAATGGGATAATACG
>OLQN01000195.1_pt1 | contig 55034 bp, 42 predicted proteins | sample 1673181 | NCBI WGS metagenome assembly OLQN01 (sample SAMEA3136763, study PRJEB25190) | human gut metagenome | biome: human gut; feature: human-associated habitat; material: faeces | place: Austria | collected 2013
TTCCATTTACTTACCCGCAATCCTCTCCCTAATGCCCTTCCCCCTAATAGTTCCTCCACTGGAACTAAAAAGTTCCTCCGTTGGAACTAAAGAGTTCCCCCCTTGGAACTTTTTAGTTCCAAGAGGGGAACAATTTTTGGAACTCGTATCTACAACAGATACAGTCTGATAGGGATTGGATAAGTAGTCAGAGCGACTAACTCCCGGGGTACTAAAGGTTACAGCACATCCTTCTTAAAACTTGACTCTGAAGGTAGTATAGTACCAAAACTCCTCAGAGTCTACCTTCTGATATGGGGGTAAGAAGAGCTCTACCGATTTGAATCCTGTGTAGGAGATCAGTCGTGTCACATCATTGTAGTTATACTCAGTCGTCTCCATCTGCGCTCTAATCGTTCCTACAAGCTTATCCCCTCGAAGCACTAATATGTCTGCCTCAAAAGTTTCTTTCTGATGAGACCATGCCGCAGGATCTTGAACTGGTGGTTGTGGCGTGGGAGACATCATTGTACCGATACGTAGCACGATCTCATTACCCTTCTGATACTCACTTAAGTCGTGGTATTGTCCTGTATCAACTCTTCGAACCTGTACATGCAACTCATCTGTGGGGACAACCTCAGGAGTTAGATTGACTATCCTAAAGGAGATACAGGAAGCTATAGGGGGGTTATTGGGAGTTGGTCCATCGCAAGAGCTAAGTAGCCCTACGATAAGCAGGCTTGCAACTAGGGTAAAAGCCTTAGCACTGGTCATTAGTGTTTCGGATAAATGCTTAGTCGACATATTCTTCAAGTCTGATGTTGTTTGGTTTCTAGGAGCAAAGGTACACAAGCTTCTCTAAAAGGCAAGTGCCAAGATTCTCCTGCGAGGACACTGACTACTAGTCTCTAATCGCTAAAAGCATTACCTTTGCCAATAGAATAAATTAGATAGACTAGCATCATGGCTAAAAAAGAGATCAAAGAACTCACACCACGTGACGAAAACTACTCACAGTGGTACCAAGATATCGTCGTAAAGGCCGGACTGGCTGAGAACTCCTCCGTGCGTGGCTGTATGGTCATCAAGCCCTACGGCTACGGCATCTGGGAGAAGATGCAGCAAGACCTCGATCGTCGATTTAAGGAGACGGGACACAGCAACGCTTACTTTCCACTTTTTATCCCGAAGAGCTACCTCAGCCGCGAGGCGGAGCATGTCGAGGGCTTTGCCAAGGAGTGTGCCGTCGTGACGCACTACAGACTGCGTACCAATGAGGCGGGCGATGGCGTAGAGGTAGACCCTAATGCGAAGCTCGAGGAGGAGTTGATCGTCCGTCCGACGAGTGAGACGATCATCTGGAGTACCTACAAGAATTGGATCCAGAGCTACCGCGACCTGCCACTACTCTGTAATCAGTGGGCTAACGTAGTGCGCTGGGAGATGCGTACGCGTCTCTTCCTCCGTACGGCTGAGTTCCTCTGGCAAGAGGGCCACACGGCACATGCCACCCAAGAGGAGGCAATCGCTGAGGCGCGCAAGATGATTGGCGTCTATGAGGACTTCGCCCGTGAGATGCTGGCACTGCCGGTTATCGTTGGAGTCAAGAGTGAGACCGAGCGCTTCGCCGGAGCTATCGACACCTACACCATCGAGGCTATGATGCAGGATGGTAAAGCTTTGCAGTCTGGTACTTCGCACTTCCTAGGACAAAACTTCGCCAAGGCGTTTGACGTTACCTTCCTCGATAAGGAAGGCAATCGTGACTACGTCTGGGCTACCTCGTGGGGCGTATCCACACGTCTCGTCGGAGCGCTCATCATGGCACACAGCGACGACAATGGGCTGGTGCTTCCCCCACGCATTGCACCTATTCAGGTGGTCATCGTGCCGATCTACAAGAGCGAGGAGGAGCTGCAACGTATCCACGAGACAGCCGACAAGATCGTCAGCGAGCTACGTCAGCATGGAGTATCGGTTCAGATTGATGACAATGACAATAAGAAGCCCGGGTGGAAGTTTGCGGAGTATGAGATGAAGGGTGTCCCCGTACGTCTTGCTCTCGGTATGCGCGACCTGGAGCATGGCACCGTCGAGGTGGCTCGTCGTGACACACTCACCAAGGAGACGATGCCACTAGAGGGCATCTCCGCACATATTGAGCAGCTACTCGAAGATATTCAGAGCAACCTTTACAACCGCTCACTCCAGTCACTCAAGGAGCGCACCTACATCTGCGACAGCTACGATGAGTTCAAGGAGCGCATCGAGGATGGCGGCTTCTTCCTCTGCCACTGGGACGGCACAGCCGAGACGGAGGCACGTATCAAGGAGGAGACCAAAGCAACGATCCGCTGTATACCTCGTGACATCCCCTCGGAGCCTGGTCGCTGTATGGTGACCGGTCGCCCCTCTAAGTGTAGAGTCATCATCGCTCGCTCTTACTAAGACAACGGTAATGCGCAATTCGCTGATCGCACTCTCAGGCGGCGTGGATAGCACGACGCTCCTCTACGAATATCGTGAGGAGATAGCTTGCGCCGTGGGCTTTGACTACGGCTCCAAGCACAATGCGCGTGAGCTGGCCGCTGCCAAGGCTATCTGCCGTGAGCTAGAGATTCCCTACTTGATCATCCCGCTCGCCTTCATCGGGGAGTACTTTCGCAGTGACCTCCTCCTCTCGGGTGGCGAGATGCAGCTGGGGGACTATTCTGAGGAGAATATAAGCTCGACGGTGGTACCCTTTCGCAATGGTATCATGCTGAGCGTCCTCGCAGGGTTGGCCGAGAGCCGTGACTTGCAGCAGGTACTCATAGCCAATCACTTCGGTGATCATGCCATCTACCCAGACTGTCGTGAGAGTTTTGTCAAGCCTATGGGCGAGGCAATCACGGCTGGCACCAGCAATGGGGTCAAGTTGGTGGCGCCCTACACGACCCTCACGAAAGCTGAGATCGTAGCTCGAGGCACTCGTCTTGGGGTGCCATACGGCAAAACGTACAGTTGCTATCAAGGGGGTGAGCGGCACTGCGGACGCTGCGGCACTTGTCGGGAGCGCCACGACGCTTTTGTGGCAAACGGGCTGGAGGACCCGACGCTTTACGAGGAGTAGGTGGCTGTATGCTCGTTATCCCAGAAGCTTTCGATCAGAACAATGCGGAGCAGATGTCTGCCCTGCAGTGCCTCGAGCAGACCTCTATGAGTCTCTTCCTGACGGGTAGTGCGGGAACCGGCAAGTCCTACTTCCTGCAGCACTACTGCGAGGTGACTCACAAGAAGTTTGTCAAGCTGGCTCCAACGGGGCTCGCTGCGCTCAACATCCATGGGCAGACGATCCACAGCTTCTTTCGGCTACCACTAGCACCGCTAACAGATCCCAACCACACCTCCGCCATCACACGCCGCTACCGTAAGGACAAGCGGGAGCTCATCCGTCAGCTCGACCTGATCATCATCGACGAGATCTCGATGGTGCGATGCGACCTGCTAGATGCCATGGATCGTATCCTGCGCAGCGTGAGGCACAGTCGGGTGCCCTTTGGGGGTGTGCAGCTCCTCATGGTGGGCGACCCATTTCAGCTACCGCCAGTCACGACAACAGCCGATCAGGAGGAGATGCAGCGCGCCTACCCTGAGAGCGACGGCTTTTACTTCTTTGAGGCGCACGCCTACGCTACACTGGCACCTATCTCCATAGTCCTACGTCGCATGTATCGTCAGAGCGATCAGCACTTCGTCTCCGCACTTGAGGAGATCCGTCTAGGACGTGTCAGCGATGACACGGTCGCCCTGCTCAACAGCCGCGTCTCCCCGCAGTGGCAGGAGGAGCTACTCCAGAGCGACCAGCATGCGGTGCTACTCTTCTCTCACAGAGCCAATGTGGAGACGTACAACCAGTCTCGCTGCGCCCAGCTTGATGCCAAAGAGGTAACCTTCCGAGGCAAGCTCAAGGGCAAGATCCCCGCCTCTGCGCTGCCCGTCCCCGAAGAATTTTCGCTCAAGGTGGGGACCCAGGTGATGCTCGTGAGCAACCACCCCGACGGAGCGTGGGTCAACGGCACGACGGGCGTCATCACGAAGCTCGTCGGCGGGACTATCGGCGACATCACGGAGCCGTATGCCAAGGTGAAGACGCCCGATGGCGAGACTATCATCGTCACGCCACACACCTGGTCGCAGGTGGACTACGACTACGACGAGGAGAAGGGAGAGATCGTCGAGCGACAGACCGGCTCCTACACGCAGCTACCGCTCATCGTCGCTTACTCTATCACAGTACACAAAGCGCAGGGGCAAACGTGCGACCAAATCGTGGTCGACCCAAGTCGCTTCTTCGCCCCAGGACAAGGGTACGTCGCCCTCAGTCGCTGTCGTACGCTCGAGGGGCTGACACTCACACAGCCGCTCAAGCCACATAACCTACGCACCGCCCCCTCGGTACTACAGTTCTACCGAAAGATCCTTTCGCACGTCTAGCCCAAAGACTAAAGAAGCAATCCTATATTCTATGGCTTGCTCTTGGCAAGTCTTTGTCGATCCAGGCGAGCGGTGTGATCGTAAGGCAGCGATACGTTATTGTCCGACTCTGAGGTGTCGTATAGAGCCGTCTCAAAGAGCTCTATCTGCTGAGTTAGCGATGGCACCAATCCTTGGATCAACCCCTTCGTCTGATCAAAGAGATCACCCGGATATGGCTCCGTCATCCTTGCCGTACTATCTGGATTGTGATGCAGGCCCCGCTCGTCACCTTGCAGGTGATTTGCATAGATCTCCATAAATAGAGGCTTTAGCTCTGGTATAGCCTGCTCTATCACTTCTTTATAAGGAGCTATAACCGAAGCACTATCCTGACTCTCTAGATGCTCCGTGAGGAAGCGTACTAAATCGTTCATCCCAAGCTCCAGGTGCTGATAAGCGTAGTCCTGCAAAGAGATCGTACCTTCTGAAGCTCTCTGAGAGGGCATCGCTAAGGCGATCTGACGAGAGGATATACGTAGCTCTGTCGGGGTGACCTCAACCAAACGATATGGACAGGGGTATGTGACTGTGGATCCAGTCTCTATGTCATGTATGACGCTCTGGTTGTAGCTCTTGGCTGCGATGTCCTGAGCATGAAAGTGTCCCGTGAAGACATACTGCAGACCAGCCTCGGCGAGTCGCTCTGCGATGCGATCATAATCCTGTATCAGATACTCCTTAGCCAGTAGCGACTGCCCCGGGAAGTGCTCTACGATGCCATGATGCATCATCGCTATGACCTGCTTGCCCTGAGCATTGGCTTGTCGCACTTGATCCTCGATCCACTGGATGCGTTCCTCATCAAGACGGCCAGCCGTCGTGGGGTAGTTATTGGCGATATTGTCATCGTACTGACAAGCATCGATGCCGATGACGCGTAGCCCTGGGAGTGGCTCTGACACATAGCAGAGCGCCGGTCCTCTCGAGATACTTGAGGAGGCGTCATACCCGTATGGTGCCATAATCTGGACAAACTGATCGGGAGTAACATGCTCCGTAGCAGTCGTATGATCCCCTAGGTAGATCTGAGCAAGGGGATTGTTAATGTCATGATTACCAGGCACAACAAGCACCTTGATACCAGCCGCTGTGAGTCGATCTAGCCGCTGCGTGAGGTAACGATAGCTAGCCAGCTCACCATCCTTCGTGAGGTCTCCACAGATGAGGAAGAGATCAGGACGTATCTCTAGTGCCTCCTTTATTAACTGATCAAAGATCTGCACACTCTCGAGGAGCAGCTTACGATCGCTACGTAATGTCTCCTCAAAGGCAGGGCCCTCCTGAACGACTAGCTCAGGAGCCATAATGTGTGGATCGCTACAGACGAGGAGCGTGTACTGCGACTTCACACTGAGCGGGGGACGCTCAGCCCACCCCTCTAGTGGGAGGGCTAGCAAGATGATGGCGCTAATGAGTAGCGTGACAAGTCGTGTGAGGGATTGTGTTTTTTGCTTCATAGTAGATTACGATATATTGCGTTTCCTAGATTGTCTACGCGAAGGTATCGTCTGTCGATTGCCCCTTCGTTGTCTTTTTGCTACCAATAGGTTATCATAAGAATATCTGAATAAAAGCAGAGGACTCAACCGCCCCGATTCAGCGATTGAGTCCTCTCATTATTTATTTCAAAACTTGCTACCTGATCATGGCCAAAAGCTAACAGCCAAAGGCCATCACTCAGAACGAGATCCAGCGGACGTAAGCGAAGTCCATCAGATGAGGCAGCTCCGGCAGATAAGGACGCAGACGCACCGCTATCTGATATTTGCCTGGCTGAGCCGATGGCACCGTTAGCTCATAGGTGCGGATCGTCCCCAAGCGTGGCATCACCTCGTGAAAGAGATCCTTGCCCACATACTGCACTTCGCCCGTCAGATCGTCCCGAGTCGTAACAATCAGCTCGGCAACGAGATCAGCCTCCACTTGCCCCGCATCAATCGTCACCCTAAAGGTCGGATCGCTATGCTGGCCGTTGTAGTTTGGCTCTCGCATGACCCCCTCGAAGGTCGCCTCCTGCACGGTGATCGTATCCCACGTGGCAGCGACCCGTTGCTTCCAAGCCACTATATTACGAGCCTGCTGGTAGCCCTGATGCTCTAGCAGCTCGGAGCGTACTGCCAACTTATTGTAGAGGCGCTCGTAGTAGTCGTCCAGCATGCGACGCATCGTAAAGTGTGGCGCGATGTAGAGCATCGAGCGCTTGATATAGTCTACCCAGCGATCCGAGCAACCAGTCGGCATGTCGGCATAGTAAGTAGGTACGATCTCCTGCTCTATGAGCTGATAGATCGTCATGGCATCAAGCTGATCCTGCAGATGCGGATCCGTGTAGGTACGCTCTGCCGAGAGTGCCCAGCCGGCACCCTCCTTGTACCCTTCGTACCACCAGCCATCCAGCACGGAGAGATTGAGGACTCCGTTCATCTCTGCCTTTTCGCCAGAAGTACCAGAGGCCTCCATGAGGCGTGTCGGGTTGTTGAGCCATACATCGACACCTGGGATAAGCGTCTTGGCAAGCGCTATGTCGTAGTCGGGCAGGAAGATGATTTTACCGACAAACTGCGGCATACGACTCACCTCTATGATACGCTTGATAAGTGCCTGCCCACCACCATCAGCCGGGTGCGCCTTGCCCGCAAAGATAAAGCGAACGGGATGCTCTTTGTTGTCCAGGATCTTAGCCAAAGCCTCTAGATCCTCAAAGAGCAGGTGAGCACGCTTATAAGTAGCGAAGCGTCGTGAGAAGCCTATGTAAAGGGCCCGCTCCTCTAGTTCGTCGAGCGTTGCCTTAGCAAGCTGTGGCGGAAGGCCTATCTCTCCGTGAGTCTCTATGATCGTGTTCTGTATGTGCTGTATCAGTCGTCTCTTGAGTCGCTGACGTATCTGACGTATCTCCTCACTCGGCACGCTCATGATCTTAGCCCACATCTCCTCTTGAGACTGATGGTTCAGGTAGTCAGCACCGAAGTGACGGACGAAGAACTGCTGCCACTCAGGCGCTGCCCAGGTAGGCAGGTGCACCCCATTCGTTACATAGGAGACGTGGCTCTCCTCGGGGAAAAAGCCCTCCCATACAGGAGCAAACATACGCTTCGACACATCGCCATGAAGCTTGCTCACGCCATTGGCCTCCTGCGAAGTATGTAGTGCCAAGACGCTCATGGAGAACTTACCGCCGCTCCCGTGGCTATCCTTGCCTAGCTGGATAAACTCATCACGAGAGATACCCAGACGACTATAGAAGGGCGTGAAGTAACGATCTATCAAAGCATCCTCAAAGTAGTCATGCCCCGCTGGCACAGGCGTATGCACCGTATAGAGCGAAGAAGCGCGCACCACCTCCAGTGCCACGTCACAGGGCAAGCCCCTATCCTCCACTAGATTGACCAGTCGCTCCACATTCATAAAGGCCGCATGACCCTCATTCATATGGTACACATCACACGTGATGCCGAGCTGCTTGAGGAGCATCGTACCACCGATACCTAGGAGGTACTCCTGACGGAGTCGATTCTCCCAGTCACCACCATAGAGGCTGTGGGTAATGCTCTTCGCCAGACCCCCATTCTCAGGCACATCCGTGTCTAGCAGATAGAGCGACACGCGACCTACCGGCACACGCCACACCTGACAAGCCACGGGCAGCGAAGCCATCTCCAGATGTAGTGTCAGACGCTCACCACGCTCGTTGAGTACGGGCTCAAGGGGCAGATTGTGAAAGTTTTGCGGCACATAGTGCGCCACCTGATTACCACTTGGGTCAAGGCTCTGTGTGAAGTAACCGTAGCGATAAAGGAGCCCCACGGCGGTGAGCCGAACGTTGCTATCGCTCGCCTCCTTGACATAGTCACCCGCGAGGATGCCTAGGCCACCCGAGTAAATGTGTAGCGTATTGCTAATGCCGTACTCCATGCAGAAGTAAGCGACCGAGGGACGCGTCTCATCGGGACGCTCCTGCAGATAAGCCTGCAGCTCATCATACAGCGCCTGAACCTCTGCGAGGAAGTGCTGGTCCTGGCAAAGCTCCGCTATACGCTCCGCCCCCAGAAGGTGAAGCATCCAGCGAGGATTGCCATCAGTCTGCGCCCATAGCTCAGGGTCGATAGACTGAAAGAGTCGTATCGCCCGTGGTTGCCAAGACCACCATAAGTTCATCGTCAGGTCCTTGAGCGATTGTAGCTCTGCGGGGAGGTTAGATTGGCTGTATATCTCTGTCCACTGCGGTGGATTACTCTTGTATTGTGGTATCATTTGCGTCTATTCTATAGATCCGTCTACCTAAAGACACTGCGAAGGTACGACTATTTCGTGCAATGGCTGTTACGCCATGCCCTCCAGAAGGTTTCCAGCATTGGAAAACTATTTTTCCAGCGTTGGAAAGTAAAGTTTCCAGCGTTGGAAATTTTATTTTCCAAGGCTGGAAAGTTTTTTGGAAAACGTCTCACAACGAGACGTTTGCCCATCCCTGAAGAATGGTTGACTTGTCTTTTGCTAAAACTGAGGGCGGGAGCAAACACTTTGCACATTTAGTGGAAATCGTGTAACTTGCGGACGTAAGCACATAAGTCCGCACTAGTCCATTGCTTTACAATGATTTGCCTTGTGATATTGCTCCCCCTGCACTAGGTACGACCAACCAATAAATACGCTGAGAATCCACAAACTATAACCTAACCACGACAATTATGAGACGTATCACTAGAATCACAGCTACATTAGTTGTTCTCATCTCTAGCCTTTGGGGCCTATCAGCTCAAGAGACTCCGCCCACCCCAAAGACGCATCCAACCATCCCCACCATACAGGCGGGAGCCAAATGGCTGGTCTACAAGGTCACCTTCGGCATATACTGTCAGACCAGTGAAAAGCCTGAACATTGGAACTACTGGAACTCTAGTACAGATCAATACGCTCTGACGAAGCTGGAGACAATAGATGGTAAGACCTACTTTGTCTTAGGTGATGAGACAGACTACGGCTACGCCTACACCTACCTGAGAGAGGATCTACCTGGCGGGAAGATCTATGCACGACACAAGAGTGGCGTCAAAGGAGGGGAGAAAGGTGAAGTCCCTGAGTATGTGCTCTGGGACTATAACCTCAAGGTGGGAGATCAAGTGACCCTTCACGACATTGATGGGTCTACAGCGCTGTATGACCATACGAAAAGTCGCTATACGCTAGTCGTCTCAGCTATTGAGACTAGACACATGTATGATGCTGATCGCTTAGTCTATATTATGAAGGATATGACGGGTATCCCGCTGCCATCTACTGAAATTTACTGGATAGAGGGCATCGGCTACTCCTTTGGCTTTTTATTTACGGGTATTAGGACTGAAGAGAGTACTGGAGGCTATGGCTACGAGACTCGCATACCCCTATGCTATACAGCGCCCAATGGTGATGTGTACCACTTCCACCACTCAGGTATCTGTGAGGCTGTCAATGGCTTTACAGGCAATAAGACGATTGAAGCGTCTAGGACTACACCTCTGGATCTGCAAATCTCTCGAAATCAGCTAGGACTGACCATACGTGTAGCTGACGGTAAGCATCACGATCTGACCATTTATCGTGCTGATGGTACGAAGCTCGTGGAGGCGACCTCCTTTGTCGAGAGCTATGATCTAGCCTTGCCAATGGCTTCTGGGGAGAAGATTCTCGTCGCAGTTGATGACGAGACTATTCCCTACGTCTTATAAGACTATTGACTTTTGCAACAGTTTCTTTTTACAAACCAAACGAGGGAGTACCACCACTGCTGGTGATACTCCCTCGCTGGTAAAGGTGTGTGGCTCTAGTGCTTAGCTTTGGGCTTGATGCGGTAGAGCTACCACTAAGAGGACTGACTACTTAGAGTAGTCGTAGAAGCCCTTGCCACTCTTGCGTCCGAGCTGCCCAGCACGAACCATCTTGCGGAGCAAGGGATGTGGACGATACTTGGGGTCTGCATACTCGTTGTTGAGCACCTCCATGATGGCTAGGCAGACGTCTAGACCGATGAAGTCACCCAGTGCGAGCGGTCCCATGGGGTGATTAGCACCGAGCTGCATAGCGGTATCGATCTCCTCAACGGTGGCTACGCCATCGGCATACTCTCCGATAGCCTCGTTGATCATCGGGATGAGGATACGATTGACTACAAAGCCTGGAGCCTCGCTCACCCTGACGGCAGTCTTGCCAAGCTTCTCACAGAGTGTGAGTGTAGCCTCGAGGGTCTCCTCAGAGGTGCACTGACCGCTGATGACCTCGACGAGCTTCATGACAGGTACGGGGTTGAAGAAGTGCATACCGATGACCTGCTCAGGACGCTTGGTGACGCTGGCTAGCTCGGTGATGCTGAGCGAAGAGGTGTTTGTAGCAAAGATTGCTGAGGGCTTTACGAGACCATCGATCTCGCGAAGTATCTCTTTCTTGACCTCCATCTCCTCAGAGATAGCCTCGATGACTAGATCAGCCTGAGCGATGTCGGCGTAGTCGGTCGTGACGGTGATACGTCCGATGATCTGGTCAGCGTCCTCGGCGGTCATCTTGCCCTTCTCGACGAGACGGGTAAGCCCTTTGTTCATACGTTGCATAGCACGGTCTAGTGACTCGTTGCTACGTCCTTTCATCGTGACGGCGAGACCCTTCTGCGCCATCGTCTGCACGATGCCTGCACCCATGGTGCCATTGCCTAATACGACTATTTTCATAGAGTTATTGGTTTGAAATAGAGCGTGCCACAGGAGTGCGACACGCTCTAGTGAGTTTTAGAATTGTGGTTTGCGCTTCTCTAGGAAAGCGGACATACCCTCGCGCTGCTCGGGATGTGCGAAGGCGTTGCTAAAGAGATCGTTCTCAATGGCAATGCCTGTATCGATATCACTCTGCAGCCCCCTATTGATAGCTCGCTTAGAGATCGCTACGGCGTGTGGCGACTTGCTTGCTATCTCCTCTGCCAGCTCGGTCACGGTGGGCATGAGTGCGTCAGGCTCTACGACACGGTTGACCAGTCCTAGAGTGAGTGCCTCGTCGGCCTTGATGACACGTGCGGTGTAGATGAGCTCCTTGGCGGCGCCTGCCCCGATGAGACGGGGTAGACGCTGTGTGCCACTGAAGCCTGGGGGGATGCCTAGACCGACTTCGGGCTGACCAAACTTAGCCTTGTCACTGGCGATGCGTAGGTCGCACGCTAGGGATAGCTCGCAGCCACCACCGAGTGCAAAGCCGTTGACGGCTGCTATGACGGGGCAGTAGAGTAGCTCTACCTTGCGAAAGACACGAGCACCACGCTCACCGAAGGCGAGTGCCTCCGGGGGCGTTAGCTCTGCCATCTCGGCTATGTCAGCCCCCGCAACGAAGGAGCGTCCGGCTCCAGTGATGACGAGGACGCGCACGGTGCGCTCCTGAGCTATCTGATCGATGACGATCTCTAGCTCACTGAGTACCTGCGTAGAGAGTGCGTTGAGTGCTTCGGGGCGATCGATCGTTAGGGTACCGATCTGCCCATTGGCACTGACACTATAATGTATGGTCTGGAAGTCTGTCATGGCAGTGTAGGGTGTTTTTACTTCTTGTTAGCTTGAAGCGTCTTGAGACGCTCAGTGAGGACGGGCAGTACCTTGTGCAGGTCGCCTACGATACCGAGGTCGGCAACCTGGAAGATGGGAGCAAACTTGTCCTTGTTGATGGCAATGATATACTCCGACTCCTCCATACCAGCGAGGTGCTGGATGGCTCCTGAGATACCGCATGCGAAGTAGATGTCAGGACGTACGGTCTTACCAGTCTGTCCGACCTGTCTCTCATGCCCGATGATACCAGCATCGACCATAGCACGTGAGGAGGAGACCTCAGCCTTGATGACCTGTGCTAGAGCCTTGAGCTTGTCAAAGCCACCGTCGGTACCTACACCACGTCCGCCAGATACGAGTACGCTAGCCTCGGTGATGTCGACCATGTTCTTGGTCTCGTGCTTCTTGCTGACGAGGCGTACCTTAAAGCGACGCTCGTCAAAGGGTACCTTGACCTCCTCGACCTCGCCGGTGCGTGTCTTGTCGTCAGCCTTGCGACGCATGACGCCTGGGCGTACGGTAGACATCTGAGGCCTATTCTGATCGCAGACGATGGTTGCCATGAGGTTACCACCGAAGGCGGGACGGGTCATCATGAGGTTGCGGTCCTCACCGATCTCAAGTGACGTACAGTCTGCTGTGAGACCTGTGCGTAGACGCGCAGAGAGACGAGGAGCAAGGTCACGCCCGATGGTGGTAGCACCAAAGAGGACGATCTCAGGCTTGTAAACGGTGACGAGGTGATAGACAGCCTGTGCGTACTGCTCGGTGAGATAATCCTTGAGATTGGGATCATCGACGACTAGTACACGATCAGCACCTGCATGGATGAGCTGGTCTGATAGCCCCTTGACCTGATAGCCACATAGGATGGCGGTGACCTGCTCGTTGATCTGATCGGCTAGATCACGAGCCTTGCCGATGAGCTCAAAGGCTACATTCTGGATGACGCCTTCGCGTTGCTCAGCGAAGACTAGAATTCCTTTATACTGTGTCTTATCCATATCAGATGATGAATTTCTCTTTAAGTTTCTCGATAATCAAATCAGCAGCCTCCTCAGGTGTCAGCTCCTCGTAGAGAGTACCCATAGCCTTGGCACCCTTGGTAAAGGACTTCTTGACACGCGTAGGAGAGCCCTTGAGTCCTAGACGCTCCTCCTCAACGGGGAAGCTGTCAGCCGTCAGCGTGGTGATCTCCTTGTCAAAGGCGGTCATGATGTCGGGGACATTCATATAGCGAGGCTCATAAGCAGATGCTAGGAAGGTGAGCATACAGGGAGTCTCGACCTCTAGGGTCTCGTGTCCCTCCTCGACGTTGCGCATGACGGTCAGAGTCTTCTTGCCATCATAGTCTACATGCTCTACGTAGGTGATCTGAGGCAGGTCTAGCTGCTCAGCGATCTGAGGACCTACCTGTGCTGTATCTCCATCGATAGCCTGACGTCCTGCGAGGATGATATCGTAGTCAAGCGTCTTGAGTGCATGAGAGATGGTATAGCTGGTGGCGAGGGTATCGGCACCTCCGAAGCGACGATCTGAAATGAGGTAGCCCTTGTCACAACCCATAGCAAATGCCTCACGGATGATAGCGGTAGCCTGGGGAGGTCCCATAGTGATCACGCTGACCTCAGCGCCATACTGATCCTTGAGGAGCAGAGCCTGCTCGAGTGCCCCCTTATCGTCGGGGTTCATAATGCTGGGTACGCCATCACGGATCAGAGTGCCCTTGACGGGGTCGAGCTTGATCTCAGTGGTATCGGGTACCTGCTTGATACATACTATAATCTTCATATGTCTAATAAGTGTCCTAAGGGGTCATTACTTGAGTAGGTGCGCTGCGATAACCATACGCTGTACCTCGCTGGTACCCTCGTAGATCTCGGTAATCTTAGCATCACGCATCATGCGCTCTACTGGATACTCACGGGTGTAGCCGTAGCCACCGTGGAACTGTACAGCCTTTGTCGTCATATCCATAGCGGTCTCAGCGCAGAAGAGCTTAGCCTCGGCTGCCTCTAGGTTGTAAGAGAGACCATTGTCCTTGCACCACGCTGCACGACGTACGAGCAGGCTAGCGCAGTCGATACGAGCCTTGAGGTCTGCTAGCTGGAACTGTGTGTTTTGGAACTTGGCAATGCTGCGACCAAACTGCTTGCGCTCCTTGGTATACTTGACAGTCTCGTCCATAGCACCACGAGCGATACCGAGTGCCTGAGCTGCGATACCGATACGTCCGCCATCGAGGGTGTGCATGGCTACCTTGAAGCCACCGCCCACCTTGCCTAGGAGACGATCCTTGGGGATGCGGCAGTTCTCCATAATCAGCTCGCACGTAGCAGAGCCACGGATACCGAGCTTGAGCTCATGCTTACCGACAGAAAAGCCGGGGTCGTCCTTCTCAACGATAAAGGCAGAGATACCCTTGTTGCCCTTGCTCTTGTCCGTCATGGCAAAGATGATATAGACGTGAGCGTACTCAGCATTGGTGATAAAGATCTTATTACCATTGAGTATATAGCACTCCTCCTCCTCGACAGCAAAGGTCTGCTGTGCAGAAGCGTCTGTACCAGCATTGGGCTCCGTGAGACCAAAGGCACCGATCCACTCACCTGAAGCTAGCTTAGGGAGGTAGTGCTGCTTCTGCTCCTCTGTACCAAAGCTCATGATAGGATCACAGCATAGTGATGTGTGAGCAGAGACGACAACGCCTGTGGTAGCACAGACACGGCTGAGCTCCTCGACAGCCATCGTGTAGATCTGTACGGTAGAGCCTGCGCCTCCGTACTCCTTGGGAATGGGGATACCCATGATGCCCAGCTTGCTCATCTTCTGAACAGTCTCAATGGGGAAGCGCTCCTGCTCATCGATCTCTGCAGCGAGAGGCTTGACCTCTTTCTCTGCAAACTCTCTGATCATTTGCAAGAATAGCTCCTCTTGTGGGGTCTTACTAAAGTCCATAGTTTGAAATATGATTGTCTATAATAGTGTGTTGTTGCTTGATAAGGCCCGCCGCCCGAAGACGGCAGGCTCTAAGGGTAGTGTCGTAAGACTACTGACGCATGGGCTTGACATCGTCCACGTAGTGTAGCGTAGCCTCGGTGGCTGCCTCTATCTCCTCACGTGTGACGCCGTCACGGATCTCTGTGACGTAGAGTCCCTGACCCTTGCGTACCTCGATGACGCATAGCTCGGTGATGATGAGGTCTACCTGACCAGCTGCTGTGAGTGGTAGGGTACACTTCTTGAGGATCTTAGCCTTGCCCTTTGCAGTGTGGGTCATAGCAAGGATCACCTTGCGTGTACCTACGAGCAGATCCATAGCACCACCCATACCGGGGGCGAGCTTGCCAGGGATAATCCAGTTAGCTAGGTCACCAGCCTCATCGACCTGTAGTGCGCCGAGGATGCTGACATCTACGTGACCTCCACGGATGATACCGAAGGAGGTAGCACTGTCGAAGGTGGCAGCCTCTGGTACAGCGGTGATAGCACCACCACCAGCATTGATCCAAAGGGGATCCTCCTGGCCTGGAGCAGGAGCACCACCCATACCGATCATACCATTCTCAGACTGTAGCATCACATGCACATCTGGCTTGAGATAGTTGGGTACCATCGTGGGTAGACCGATGCCGAGGTTGACGACATCGCCATCCTTTAGTTCTAGGGCTACGCGCTTGGCGATAACCTCTCTGACTTGATTCTTGTCTAGTTCCATATCGTATTATACCTTGATTTATATTACTTCTTACTTTGCGGAGCCAAGTGGGTATATTACTTACCCGCAGCCTCTTTACGACGCACGATCTCCTGACAGATAAACGACGCTACATCGTCGGCAAAGGTATTAGCTCCAAAGCCAGCGTCAAAGCCTAGCTCCTTAGCCAGCTCGTGCGAAATACGTGGACCGCCACAGATGACGATCATCTTGTCGCGTAGCCCCTCGGCCTCGATGAGCTCGATGAACTCGGTCATGTTCTTGATGTGTACATCCTTTTGCGTGACCGTCTGGGAGATGAGCAGGGCATCGGCATTCATCTCGATACCCTTGGCGATGAGCTCCTCGTTGGGCACCTGACTACCGAGGTTGTAAGCGTCGATCATGTCGTAGCGCTCCAGGCCGTAGTGACCTGCGAAGCCCTTCATATTCATGATCGCATCGATACCTACCGTGTGCGCATCGGTTCCCGTGCTAGCTCCTAGTACCACCAGCTTGCGCCCGATGTGGGTGCGGATGTACTCGTCGGTCTCCTCCATGCTCCAGGTGGTCGACTCGACCTTGGGCACGTAAATATTGGAGTAGTCAACCGTATGGGTGCAACTACCATAACAATTGAAGAAGGTAAAGCCCTTGGTCAGCTCCTCAGAGAAGACAACCATCGGGTTTTGTAGTCCCATCTCCTTGAGTAGGAGCTTAGCGGCCTCCTCGGCTTCAGCTCCTTTAGGTACAGGCAGCGTGAAGCTCAGCTGTACCTTACCATCGTTCATGGTGTCGCCGTAAGGCTTTACTTGCGAAAGGTCGAGGGTACGGTCAAAGTCCTTCGACTCCATTGAATATAGTCCTCCACTCATAGCTTGCCTTGTATCTTACGGTTCTTCATTAGTTCTAGTGTCGGGTTGTAGTAGCGCTCGCTCTTTGGCTTGACGCCGTCCAACCCACGTCCTCCATCGAGAGGTCGCTTGATATCTGCAAAGATACCCTTAGAGAGCGCAGTAAAGAGTCCCTCGCCCTTGATCTCCTCGAGGAGGTCTAGCGTCTTGTCTAGCACCTCACGAGCACGGCTCTGGATGATACCACCCTCCTTAAACTCAACCTCGTCACCGATGGAGCGCATATTGTTGAAGATGTAGCGCGCATTCTCGATCGAGAGGAAGCGGTCGCTCATGAAAGGCGTGTGGATAGCCTCTGTCGGCATACCGAGGAGCTGTAGTCCCTGATGCGTCCAGATACCTATTATATTAAAGAGTGCATCCTGTATGTGACCACGGAAGATGTTTCCGGTCATAAACTTCGTAGGAGGCATATACTTGAGTGGAGCCTTGGGGAAGATCTCACGCGTCATCTGAGCCTGCGCCAGCTCGAAGAGGAAGCCGTTTTCGGTCATCGGATCCATCTCGAAGGCGTGTCCTAGACCCATCTGCTCCTCAGGGAGGGCAGCTCGTAGAGCAAACTGCTCATTGATAAAGTCAGACGCTAGCACTGTGTGCGCCTGCTCGATAGCATCAGCCGTCGTGAGGTAGTTGTCCTCACCCGTATTGATGATGACGCCGGCAAAGCCATTGATCACACGACTCGTGTACTGGTCGATGATCGTACGCTGCATATTGATATCGCGGAAGAGGATACCATAGAGGGCATCATTGAGCATGACGTCTAGTCCCTCGAAAGCACCCATGATAGCGATCTCTGGCATACAGAGACCCGAGCAGTAGTTACAGAGACGTACGTACTTGCCACGCTCCTCGCCTACCTCGTCAAGCGCCTTGCGCATGATGCGAAAGTTCTCCTGTGTCGCATAGGTACCACCGAAGCCCTCGGTTGTAGCACCGTAAGGTACGTAGTCGATCAAGCTCTGTCCCGTAGTACGGATTACAGCGATAATGTCAGCACCCTGTCGTGCAGCAGCCTGTGCCTGGATCACGTCCTCGTAGATATTACCCGTAGCGACGATCACATAGAGGTAAGGCTTAGGGCCCTCACCGATCGTCTTGAGGTAGTTCTCACGGCGCTCTCTATGCTCGACGATGCGCTGCATGCCCCTGAGGATGTAAGGCTCTAGTACGTCAGCTATCTCCTCAGGCTTGCGCGCCGGATAGTGTGTTAAGTTGATCTCGTCACGAGCGACCCCCTCAGCGATCTGCTGTGGATCCATGCCCGTAGCCAGCATTGCGTTGGCAAGGTAAAAGAAGACTCCGTCTGAGAGAGCCTCCTGCTCCTTAAGATGTGTCACGACGACGTTGGGCAGAGGCACATCATGCTCGTCTACTCCGTCAATCCCGACGAAGCGACAGAGCGTGCGCTCGACCGTCACAGTCGTATAGCGGTCAACAAAGCTCTGCACCTCCTCGGCAATCGTGCCAGCGGCGCTGCGTGCTTTGTCCACTTTGGCAAAGTCTATACCTACTTTACTTGTCTTCATTCTTTGTTGCTAAGTTCTTTTCGCATAAATCTAATAGCTCCCTATCCATGCCTAGTATCTCTGCTATGCGCAGAGCCTCGTGAGGCGCATCGGTCTGGGTGTCGTGTATGAGAGAGTAGTCGATACAACGATTGAGCTGGTTGATCTCGAGTGGCTTGCGTAGACGCTCCTCCACGAAGCCACGTACTCTCCATCTGTGGCATCGCCCCAAGATGCCGCTGTAATGTGTCGTGATGATAGCTCGCACAGCATACTGAGTGAAGAGCTGTACGAGGGCACTCACCAGTGCGTGTCCCTCCTCTGGATTGGTCGTGCGGGCGGGCTCATCTATGAGTGCTAAGACCTGCTTCCCCCCCTTGACCGACTCGATGATTCGGTTGAGGCGTAGCATCTCGGCGCCATAGGAAGAGAGCCCCGACTTGATATCTTGATCATCTCCGATGGAGAAGATCACCTCATCAACTGGTACCAGCTGAACCTCTTGTGCCGTCACATAGCAGCCAAACTGCATGAGGCACTGCGCTAGTCCTATCGAAGCGAGCAGGACGCTCTTGCCCGCCATATTAGCTCCTGTGATGAGCGTAGGCTGATCGGTGTAGGAGATCGTCACTGGCTGGAACTTGTCCTGTCGCTCAGCTAGGTGGTGAGCCACCTCTGGGTGTATCAGGTCTGTCAGTGTGCTCACGCCTGAGCGTATAGGCTTAGGACGACAGCAGCCTTGTGCCAAAGACCACTGAGCGATGGCGTGAAGCTTGTCTATCTGTGCCAAAGCCTCTAGAGCCTCCTCTATCTGGTCAGCGTAAGGGTGTAGCGCCTCTGTGAGCCGCTTCCGTACGCGATCCTCTTCGATAGCACATTGGACGGCTAGCTCGTCTCGCTCGGTCTCTTCGGAGGTGCGCTCCATCTGCTTGCGTAGAGAGCGCAACACAGCACTATAGCTGTCGCTAATGTAGAAGCTCGGTAGTCGCTCCCCATCGATATCTAGTATATCCACGACCTCAGTGAGTGTGTGGCACTGTAAGATCTCTAGATGATACTGCTCGGCGAGGCGACGCACCTTCTCCTCGATGAGCGCGAGTCGCTTGATCTCAAAGAGGTCGATATCGCTACAGATGACCTGAGGCTGTCTGATCGTCTCGATAGAGCCCGAGACATTCATCAGTTCGCAGAGATGTATCGCCACCTCTTGCATGCCTTTTTGCTGCTCACGATCAGAGAGGTAGTCTATGTAGCGAGCCACCTCATCCAGTCGCTGCTCGATAGTCTCCACCTCGCTACTCCAGGGCGTAGCCAGCATAGCCATACGTCCTGGAGAAGAGTTGAAGTGCATCTCCTCCACGACATAGCGCAGTCCGCTTATTTGGTCTATACAACTACGTAGGTCTTTCATAGCCTTCTAACATCATATACAGGGACATCAAGAGCCTCGGATAGACGCCCACACATGCGCTCACTATCTAGCCGATAGCCTGAGGGGGCTAGCGGGTTGAAGGTCACTGCCATGAGCTTACTACTATATAGAGTCTTTATCTCCCTGCCAGTAGCTAGATAACTCTGTACAGCTTGTCCCGATGCAAAGATACGAGTAAAGTCTTTGACCACAAGCTGTCGATGCCGCTTGATGAGCCGTAACTGACTCAGCAGCTTGTCGCTGACCACGCCTGGTACGTAGAGCATATCGCCCTCGGCTAGCCAAGTCGTGTCACGCCACATGTCGGGGGTAAGTGCCGAGGCAAAGCCTGGGTCTACGATAGCCCCCTCAGTTGTTATGAGACGAACCCCCTTGTCCACCTCTGCGAGCTGCTCCGCGAGCTTTCTGTCGGTCAGCTGGGGCAGACGTATCAGGCGCATCAACTCACGCATGCGCTTGATCAGTTGCTCGGGCTGAGCCGAGTAAGCACTGCCCGTAGCAAGCACCATCCCCTCGGCCACCGAGGGAGATGCTAGCGAGAGTCGTGAGAGCGCACCGTCGATGAGTGTCAGATCAACTCCCTCCTGACTCATCCGGGCGACTACACGGCGCAGACCTCCCGTCGAGGGGGGACCCGCTATGAGCGTCTTGCCGATGCCTCGTGCTCGGGCATAGATAAGCCGCCCGATCGAGGAGGAGTAGAGGCGATCAATGTCAAATATCTCGGCTGGTAGGAGCTTCTTACGAAAGAAGTTCTCAGCCGTCACAAAGCGCATCCCGTTGTGCAGGGTTATCTCTGGCTTGTCCGTCTGTGTTACTTGATCACGTAGCTCTCCATCGATGCCTATCGACGTCAGCGCGAGCTGTAGCTCTGGGTGACGCTCTCGTAGCGCACCGAGTATGTAGTTAAGACTTTCCGTCTTACCCACATTCTTGGCGGTCCCTACGATAGCGAGACTCTTGAGTTGAGCTATGTTTGCGATGAATGGCATCAGTCGATAGTTTGATCTAATAGGAGAGCTACGTAATCAAAGGCGTGAGGAGCTTATCCCTTGTGAGCTTCGCGCCACTTACGGCTACGCTCCTTGCGGTCTAGATGCTCAGGAGCCATAGCTAGGCGATCACCTGTGAGTAGTCCGTAGACACCCTCGTGACGCGCCTTCTTGCAGTCAGGACACTGACAGGGTTCCTCCTTATAGTCGCTAGGCTCTGTGTAGGTCGTGATGACGCCCTCATAGTTGCGTAGCACCACACGGTGAGGCGACTGAGAGATCACATAGTTTGGCATGACAGGCGTCTTGCCTCCACCACCTGGAGCATCTACGACGAAGGTAGGTACAGCATAGCCCGACGTATGTCCGCGTAGAGCCTCGATGATCTCGATACCCTTGGAGACAGGCGTGCGGAAGTGTGAGATACCCTGCGAGAGATCACATACATATATATAGTATGGACGTACGCGCATCTTGACCAACTCATGGACGAGGTGCTTCATGATCGAGGGGCAGTCGTTGATGCCACGTAGTAGCACCGACTGGTTCCCTAGAGGTATACCTGCATTAGCCATGCGCTCGCAAGCCTCACGGCTCTCGCGAGTCACCTCGTTGGGGTGGTTAAAGTGCGTATTGAGCCAGATTGGATGATACTTGCTCAGCATCTGTACTAGCTCAGGTGTGATACGCTGTGGGCATACGACGGGTGTACGTGATCCGATACGGATGATCTCTACATGAGGGATAGCGCGTAGACGCTGTATGATGTACTCCAGCATCTTGTCGCTGACCATGAGTGCGTCACCACCAGAGAGGAGTACGTCGCGCACCTCAGGCGTCTGCTCGATGTACTCGATACACTTCTCGATGCGCTCCTTAGGCGAGGCTGCATCCTTCTGTCCTGCGAAGCGACGACGCGTGCAGTGACGGCAGTACATAGAGCACATATCAGTAATTAGGAAGAGGACACGATCAGGATAGCGGTGTGTCAGTCCTGGTACGGGTGAGTCCTCATCCTCGCTCAGCGGGTCTAGCTGATCCTCTGGGCTTACGTGTAGCTCATTGATCGTAGGGATCGACTGCTTACGTACAGGATCGTTAGGATCATTGGGGTCGATCAAGCTCAGATAGTAAGGCGTGATAGCCATACGGATCGTCTTGAGCGACTCACGTACGCCCTCCTCCTCTTCGGGTGTTAGCTTGATATATTTCTTAAGCTGGTCAAGTGTCTCGATGCGGTTACGCACCTGCCAGTGCCAATCATTCCAATCAGCGTCAGAGACTTCAGGAAAAAATTCCTTTCTTCTGCTTTCGTTCATTGTGTGTGTGATTGATAGGGGATTGAATTTCGACTTGTAAAGAGTAAGAGATTAGAGCGTCTTGGATGCGCTCTAATCTCTTATCCATTCACTTAAGCATATAGCTCAGTGAAGATCTTGCGTAGAGCCTCACACTCACGAAGCTCCTGCAGTGTGATCTCGGCGTGACCCTTGGTGTAACCGTTACCTACGATCATCGTCACATCCTTACCGACACCCTCAGCACCGAGAGCAGCCTTGGTAAAGCTCGTAGCCATAGAGAAGAAGTAGACGACACCATCATCCTTCGTGCAGAGGATGCTGGTCATCTCTGTATCGGTGATGTTGACATTATTGATTGTGACATCACACATCTTGCCGTCTGTGAGCTTCTCGATCTCCTCCATGACAGGTACAGGCTGTGTTGCATTGGCTGAGAAGACGTAGTCGCAGAAGCCGAGAGCCTTCAGACGATCCGTACTACGCTGTGAGTGGCATAGTCCGATTACCTTACCCGTGACACCAGCACGCTTCTTAGCCTCGTAGCAGCAGAGCATACCGCTCTTACCACCAGCACCGATGATCAGCACGGTGTCGCCAGGCTTGACGAGCTTAGCCACCTGAGCAGGAGCACCAGCCACGTCTAGAGCTGAGAGTGCGAGATTCTCGGGCAGATCTTCGGGGATCTTAGCATAGATACCGCTCTCGAAGAGGATAGCCTTACCATCGATGTCGACCTGGTCGATGTCGGGACGGATATCCTTGATCTTGTCGATGCGTAGAGGAGTCAGAGAGAGAGATACGAGGGTAGCGATCTTGTCGCCCTCCTTGAGGTCTATCTGACCCTTGAGGGCATCACCTATCTTCTCGACAGTACCGAGTAGCATACCACCAGAGCCTGTGACTGGATTGCGGTGCTTACCTTGCTTCTCGACGATGCCCATCATGATCTCGGCGATCTTTGCTTTGTCGCCACCAGCCTGCTCCTCGATCTGCGTGAAGCTAGCTGAGTCGATGTTTAGCGTCTGTACATCAATGAGGATCTCGTTGTCGTAGATCTCATCCATGTTGTTGTCGATCTTGTCTGCGGGCTGTGGTAGTACGCCCTTAGGGGAGATGACACGGTGCGTGCCATACTTGTTTCCTTTCTTCTGCATATAAAAGTTGATATGATTGATTGTGTGATTGTATTAGTAAATAGGGGGAAAATCAATATCCTTTTAGTGGCGAGGAGCCAGCGAAAGGATCTGACGAGCCTCAGCGGGGTTCGCGATCTCACGACCCAGCTCATGAGCTATGCGTGCAGCCTTAGCTACTAGCTCGCCATTGCTCTTAGCGAGGATGCCCTTAGAGAGATATAGGTTATCCTCAAAGCCGACACGTACGTGACCACCCATACCGATAGCTGCTGCTGCTAGTGGGAACTCGTGACGACCGATACCCGTAGCCGTCCAGGTAGAGCCTGCGGGGATGTTCTTAACGAGCCAAGCGAGGTTGTCTGCAGTAGCGGGTGTACAGCCGAAGACTCCTAGCACGAAGTTAAACTGCATAGGATCGCCTGGCACCTCACCTCTCTGAGCAAGACGCAGGATGGTGTCGAGGTGACCCATCTCAAAGCACTCGTACTCAGGCTTGATCTTATTCTCGATCATACGCTTGCCGAAGGCACGCATCATGGGGATCGTGTTTTCAAAGACATCGTCGCCAAAGTTGCACGTACCGCAGTCTAGCGTAGCCATCTCAGGCATCAGCTCTGTGGGCTGTAGGCGCTCCTCAGCGGTCATACCTACTGCACCACCCGTCGAGGGGATGATGATCACATCTGGGATCACCTTGTAGATAGCGTCCAGAGCCTCCTTAAAGCGTGCCTTGGACTGCGTAGGCGTACCATCGTCCTCACGGACGTGTACGTGGATGACAGCTGCTCCAGCATCGTAGGCGGACTTAGCCTCACGTACGATCTCATCGATTGTGTAGGGGACAGCGGGATTCTGCTCTTTGGTTACCTCGGCACCGCAGATCGCTGCCGTTAGGATTAGTTTATCCATAGATAGTTACTGCTTTAGAGAGATAAATAGATTAAGACTTGCGCTGGCACTTCTTAGGCACTACACAGGTACCATGAGCACGGCATACGACGACAGGCTCCTCAAGTACATCTGCTGCAGATGCACTGATATCGGTACGTGGAGCGATCACCTTGCGTGCCTCAAACTGCATCTGGCGTGAGGAATTACCGACATGGGTGATCTCACCGACAGCCTCTATATAGTCTCCAGCATATACTGGAGCGAGGAACTCGACCTTGTCGTAAGCGCAGAAGAGACCCTCGTCGCCATCTTGTATGATAAGTAGCTCAGTAGCCACATCGCCAAAGAGCTGTAGCATCTTAGCACCATCTACGAGATTACCACCATAGTGCGCATCAGCACTAGACATACGTAGACGGATCATTGATTTTGGATTTGCCATTGTTTTGGGGATATTAAAGTGATTGATTGGTCAGAGCTTCTATCCAAGAGAGCCTCCCTAGAGACGCCTGCGACAGTACTCCGACTTGTTGTATAGAGTCTCTGTGCGACTTTACTCGAAGATGTAGTCGACGAAGATACCAGAGGTGTGTACCGCCTCGGGGCTGATCTGCCCTACGGGGACGATCTCGTCAATCTCAGCAACGACGCAGTCAGCAGCCATAGCCATCAGAGGCTGGAAGTTTTGCGTTGTACCCTTGTAGACTAGGTTACCCGTCTCGTCACCGACAGTGCCCTTGATAAATGCCATATCAGCACGGAGCGGTAGCTCGAGGAGGTAGTCCTGGCCATTGATGTTGATCACCTTCTTGCCATCGGCTATGATCGTGCCCAGACCCGTAGTCGTCAGGACGCCACCGAGACCACAGCCACCTACGCGGATGCGCTCAGCGAGTGTACCCTGAGGGCTAAACTCGACCTCCAGCTCACCATTGTTCATCTGCTCAGCGGTCATCGGGTTCGTACCGATGTGAGAGACGATCAGGTGCTTGACCTGCTTATTGGCGATGAGACGACCACAGCCACGGTCTGGATAAGAGGTGTCGTTGACAATCATCGTGAGATCCTTGACCCCACTCTCGACCAGCACGTCGACAATACGCTCAGGAGTCCCATTAGCGAGAAATCCCCCGATCATGATAGACATACCATCGTGCAGCTTAGCTTTGAGCCCTGCCTTATCGATTGATTTTTTCATAGATCTGTGTGTTTATATATTTTGAACTTACTATCGTTGATTGTTTTTGGTCGCTCGGGGCACCACGTCTTGGCACCGCTACGACAGAGTTACTGCAGCGTGCAGCCTGCACTTGTCCTCTAGGCACAAGCATAGCGTCAGAACCGCTCGGAGCAAAGAGGATCCAAGCAATTCCCCGCCTAGCATACTCTGCGTGATACCATGAGTACCAGCCTTTATGTAGCCTCTGTCGTACAACTCTTCAAAGGTACGAAGATTTTGCGAATAATACATCTCAACTCTCCGAGCGCTCACGGCTGACGCCTTATAAACACTCTGTCAGAAGCTACACATAGCAACAAGCGAGATATAGCATAGATGAGTTCATTATATATAATGTGTCACCCCTAACCTCCGACCCCTAATCTCTAACCTCTAATCTCTATTTACACATCTTTACGGGGAAATTCGTCCGATTCCCTCCTTTCTCGAATATCCACGTGGGGAATCTCAAATCTCCACGTGGATATTTTTCTTTTTCCACGTGGGCGTGATTCATTTCTTCCGAAGTTTCATTTGATTCTTCCGAAGTTTCATTTCATTCCTCCGAAGAATTTTTTATTCCCCACGTGGGAATTTCGAAATATCCACGTGGAAATCACTTTTCCCCGACACGGCACCGCAGCGATATGTATTCGGCTCTAAATTATTGTAACAAGCCAGCATTGAATTCACCCTATTTTTTTTTTGCTATTGGTTGTTGGCTGTTGGCTGTTAGCTATTGGCTAGGGGCACTAGTGGTAGTGCTCCTAGCTTCTAATCTCTAGCTTCTAACCTCTAATTTCGTATCTTTGCGGTTAAGAACATGTTGCTCATCCCTTGATTCACCTCGAGATGTCTTTACCACAAGAGCCTGCAGTAGCCCATACACCCAAGGTGTCGGTCATCGTACCTGTCTACAATGTAGAGCGGTACCTCCGTCGCTGTCTAGACAGCATCCTGGGGCAGACGATGCCTGACTGGGAGGCAATCTGCGTTGATGACGGTAGCCCTGATGGGTCGGCGAGCATCCTCGCAGAGTATGCCGAGCGTGATAGCCGCTTCCGTATCCTAACGAAGGAAAACGGCGGACTCTCCTCAGCGCGCAATGCTGGAACCGCCTGGGCGCGAGGCAAGTATGTCAACTATGTGGACTCGGACGACTTCATCCATCCGCAGACCTTCGAGCTGGCAGTGGCTCTGGCAGAGCGTGATAGGTCGGACATCGTATCGTGGGTGCCTGATATGATCTACAAGCGTCGGCTACTCCTGCGTGCTAAGCTGGGACAGCCTTATGACGATGTAGTGCCCTGGAGTATGTCTCAGCGCTACGATCTGAGTAAGGTGCATGCGGTCTGCACGACGGAGGTGATAAGGCATGCGACGAATCATCGCTGGCACGATGGTGTCACGGATCCCATCCGCTACTTCTACGCTGTACGCCATCTGATACGTCGAGAGCTAGCGGTAGAGACACCTTTTATGGAGGGGCTGAAGTTTGAGGACTTCCCCTGGTGGAGCGACCTGATGCTCCGCTCCCCACGTGTCACCATCACGCGGTTGCCACTCTACTATTACTACTATAATAAGGAGTCTATCACTAGCGCCTCGACAGAGTGCCACAAGATGACTCATTGGATCGCTGGCATCTGCCACACCTTCCCGCAGTATGCTACGACGGCATCTGAGGTTCAGCGGAGGTGCTGGGAGCAGCAATGTCTCTGGGCGGTCTTGTGCGATCGCATCTCCAAGCAACTCTATAGGGTGCAGGATGAGACAAGCCGTGCGACCCTCGTACCGCTACTGCGAGAGCTGTGGGATATGGGTGTCTTTGCGACACCCTATAACAAGCGTACGAAGTATCATCAAGGTCGCATCAAAGAGTACATAGGTCTGTGATCCCCTACATCATCTTGCTGAGCCTACTGCTCCTCTTTACGGCGCTGTACTACAGAGACCAGCGCTTCGAGGGGCTGTACCAGCTCTTCACCTTTATCCTACTGGTCGCCTTTGCAGGTCTGCGTGTCGGACTGGGGCAGGACTACGAGGTGTATGAGAACGGGTACAACTGGGTCAAGTCCGAATCCTTTGAAGCTTTTGAGCCGTTGTGGCGAGGCGTGATACTGGGGATGCACGCCGTGGGACTGAGCTTTCGCTCCTTTATGATACTTACCTCGGCCATTACGATCGCTCTATTCTTTCGGGGCATACAGCGACTCTCTATCTCCTATCCGCTGGGGATTCTCTTTTTCGTCCTTTGGGGTACTGGGTATCTAGAGACGCTCAATGGTGTGCGACAGTGTCTCGCCCTGATGATCACCTTTGCAGCTTTTCATCTCTATGTGGAGCGACGCTACTGGCGCTTCTTCCTTTGGGTGGTCCTCTCCTGTCTGGTACACAGCTCCTCGGTGATATGGTTGCTCCCCCTACCGCTGATGTCGATACGGTGGGACTGGCGCGTCTTGACAGCCCTGCTGGTAGTGACGCTTGCTGTGGGGAACCCGCTCTTTAAGGTGGTCGGGAGTGCACTGGAGCCAATACTACCAGAGCGATACGCCTTCTACATATCCACTCAGGGGTTGGACACTCATCAAGGGTGGATCAACATATTGACTCAAAACGGGATGGCGGTCCTACTACTCATCGGGTCGCTCTATCTAGATAAGGAGCGTGATCGAGTGACCTGTCTAGCGATCCTGCTCATTGCTTTCAGCAGTATGATCTACAACTGTACCCTCTCCTCAAGCGTGGCTATGCGCTTTATGTACAACCCCGGCATTATGATCTGCGTGGCACTGCCTAACGTCCTATACCGCGTAAAAGATCAGAATTATCGTATCGCCACCATAGGCGTGATGCTACTCTTTCTGATCCTGACCATGAATAGTGTGATGGATTCAGGCAGCTCCCTCCACACCTACCGCTGGATCTATGACGACTACATCTATACCCCTACACTATGGTAACCAATGAGTCTACATCGCCTAGAGCGATCGCCTTTGTGGTGAATCAGATCCGTCCGCAAGGTCCACTCTTTGTGGTGCGAGACATTGTTGCAGGACTACCTGAGGGCTACTACAAGCCTTATATCATACAGCTCTGCTCTCTAGAGCCCCAGGGCGAGGCGATGGCTGACGAACTGCAAGCGATGGGATGCGAGATCATCGAGCTGGGCTTCACACGTGGGCAGCTAGAGCTGTTTCCCCGCTCTGCAGCAAGGCTACTCGATGAGTGCCTACAGCACTACGGCATCACACTGGTGCATAGTCACACCTACCAGCCAGACATCGTCACCAGCTATCTGACACACCGCTACATACTGCTATCTACACAGCACAACATCGCTAAGCTTGACTTCACCTACGGCAAGGGGCGTCTGATCGGAGGCTATATGTGTCGTCGCTTGATGCGTGCCTTGTCTCGTCACCGTGAGGTGGTCTGCGTCTCGCACGTCTGTCGTGACTACTACCGCAAGTCACTTCCCTCCAAGGTCAGTGTCTATGTTGCTCCCAATGGGATAGACAACGAACGCTTCACGCCTCCCGTTACTCCCGCCGAAAAGGCGCAGCTACGTCATCAGCTAGCACTCCCCGAGCAAGGCTATATCATCACCTATTGCGGGGGACTCATCAAGCGCAAAGACCCAGAGCTGATACTGCGCGCTTTGCGTCGTCTGAAGAGACGTCGCCAGTTGCCGAGTGACTTACGTCTCCTAATCCTCGGCAAGGGCCCTCTAGAGAGAAGTTGCAAGCAGCTCGCGAAGCCTCTCGGTGAGCAGGTTCAGTTTGTCGGCTTTACCGATCGTGTGGCGGACTACCTAGGGGCCTCAGATGCCTTGATCACAGCTAGTCATGCTGAGGGCTTGCCACTCAATGTCATAGAGGGCGTTGCATCGGGATGCGTGGTCATTCACTCGAATTTGCCTATCTTTGGCGAGATTTTGGAGTCTGTACCACAGATGACTGCTCTACGATTTGACCTAGGAAGTGTATCTCAGTGTGCCGATTGTATACTAAAAGCACCCTCTGTTACGTTTGATAGACAAGAAGCTCTGGAGATGGGACGTCTGTATGGTCGCCAGCGCATGGCTCTACAGTACCATCGCATCTATCAGCAGCTCCTGCGAAAGTATCTTGGATAACTCATAACTAGCGTAGATAATAATTAGGTGCTAACAACTGGCTCTATAGTACTCTACAAGAGCAATGCATTCTTTGTGGAGCAGATCATTGAGGACTTCTTTCGAACGCCCTCACAGCCACGTGTTGTGACCGACAAGCGTCTCTACCTGATTGACAATTCGCCTACAGATGAGTTGCGCTTTCTAGCAGACCTGCCCGTTGGCGACGGTCGTATCTACTATGAGCATCAGCCGAGCAATCTAGGCTTTGGCAAGGCGCACAACATAGCCATACGCCTAGCCCACGATCAGGGAGCACGATACCATGTGATCATCAATCCGGATGTACGCTTTGACGAGACTGTGCTAGACACCCTGACCTCCTATATGGAGGCGCACGAGGATGTGGGACTCGTATCACCTTTTGTCTCCTACCCTGATGGTCGTCCGCAGCAACTTTGCAAGCTCTTACCCAGACCGTCGGATGTGCTCTTGCGTCGCTTCTCTTTCAGCCAGTGGGTACGCAACAAGATCAATAGGCGCTACGAGATGCATTGGCTAGACTATAGCGCACCCGTAGAGGTACCCTACCTGTCTGGTTGCTTCATGTTTACACGCATGGAGATATTGGAGCGTGTGGGGGGCTTCGATGAGCGGTTCTTTATGTATGTCGAGGATATCGATCTCTCGAGGCGCATCGGGCAGATCTCCAAGACGGTCTGTCAACCTGAAGCTAAGATCACGCATGTCCACAGCCGAGGCTCTTATCACGATGCTAAGCTCCTATGCCACCACATCTCCTCGATGATCAAGTACTTCAACAAGTGGGGCTGGTGGTGCGATGCTGAGCGCAAAGAGGTCAATGCACGCTATATTCCTAAGGAAGCGAAGCTATGAGTGTAGAACTACCCCTCTCTGTCATCATACCTATATATAATGGTGCGAAGACCATCGCCCGTTGCTTAGACTCCCTCGTCGCTATCCCTAACGCTACGACAGCCCTGGAGATCATCGTGATCAATGACGGGAGCCAGGATGAGACACTAGAGGTAGTAACCGACTACCAAGCGCAGCACCCAGAGCAGACCATCAGCGTCATCACCCAAGTCAATCAAGGACAGTCAGCCGCGCGCAATAGAGGTTTGGAGGTGGCTCAGGGAGCCTACGTATGGTTTGTCGATGCCGATGACTGGGTAGATAGTGTTGCAGCTGATTACCTTCTCTCGCTCATTGCCGAGGAGTCGTACGATATGCTCTGCTTTGGCGTACGCAATCGTAGTGAAGAGGGGGAGGTCCCCTCAGAGTGGATGGACATCTCGGTGCATGACTTCGACCAGCTCCAGTGTACCGACGGGAGAGCACTCTTGACGCAGCGCAACTTGTCGGGCAGTGTCTGTCCCTTTCTGTGGCGACGCACCATGCTGGAGGAGCATCAGGCACGCTTTATGGAGGGGTTGCTCCATGAGGATGCACTTTTCTACTGGCACTACACAGCCTTTGCCGAGCGAGTGCTACTCGTCCCTATCGTAGCTTATTACTACTACCAGAGAGCAGAGTCTACAATTCACAATCCCAACACACTTCATCTCCGAGGCATCTCTCGCCTAGAGGGCTCCTTTAGGTTGATCGAGTGCGCCAAGGAGATAAAAGATCTACACTCAGCCTACCTGACGCTAGCCTCAGACTTCTACCGAGCAGGCCTACGCATGGTCGCTCGCTATGGCAAGGTCTCCGAACTCAAAGCGTACACGCAGCGTATGGAGCAGTCAGGAGACCACAAGCTCCTCATGCGCTACGCGGGTCGTAAGGGTGCTCCGCTCATCCGTATAGCCCACCGTGCCCCCTGGCTCTTCGGCTTGATCGCTCACATACTTCCCCCTGTAGCATAGACTGGTATGTATCGTAACTATCTCAAGCGACTCCTAGATGTCATCTGCTCTTTGCTAGGACTCATCATCCTGTCGCCACTGCTTCTCGTGGTGATCGTGGTGATGTCCTTTGCCAATAAGGGGGCGGGGGTCTTCTTTTCCCAAGCACGACCTGGACGAGGTGAGCGGCTCTTTAATATGTACAAGTTCAAGTCGATGACCGATGAGCGAGACGCTGCAGGTAATCTACTCCCCGATGCAAAGCGACTGACCGCTATGGGACGGTTTATCCGCAAGACCTCCATCGACGAGCTACCACAGCTGTGGAATGTACTGCGAGGCGATATGAGTCTCGTGGGTCCTCGCCCTTTCCTGGCTACTTACCGTCAGATCCCTACGGAGCGCAGGAAGGTGGAGATCATCAGTGTCTCTATCGAGGGCAACGCGATAGAGATCACACCAGCACAGCGCGTGCGCTATGAGGTGCGCCCTGGCATCACAGGCTTATCGCAGATCAATGGTCGCAACAATCTGAGTTACCAGCATCGCTTTAAGTATGATGCGTGGTATGTACGTCACCTCTCCTTGGCACTAGACCTCAAGATCCTCTTCAAGACAGTCGGCCTAACGCTCCGGATGAAAGATGTCTCCTCAGCAACGGGTGAGACCTCTGAGATATTTACTGGAGAGGACTAAAGCACCCCACGCCTTCTTTTATTTTGACCCTAAAGCTCCTCGTGATTTGCATATCTCGGGGAGATTTGGTTACTTTGCGGTGTAATAGTAATCACAAAGTAATCACAGCCTATAGGATAGACAGCTACCTTTTATAAATACAAAGGATACTCTCTATATGACCACACTCCGTACGTGCAGCGACGATGAGCTCGTCTGCCAATATTGTGAGGGCTGTGATAGAGCTTTTGCAGAGCTCCTCCGTCGGTACGAAACTGACATACATAACTATATCTATCTGACTATCGCTGATAGCGATGTCGCTGACGATCTCTTTCAGGAGGTCTTCATCAAGGTGATGCGTACCCTAAAAGATGGTAAGTACCATGCCAAGGGCAAGTTCAAAGCTTGGCTCCTGCGCCTGACACACAATATGATGATGGATCACTTCCGCCAGGAGAAGCGGACACTCTACGTGACCAACTACGATACCAATCAGCAGATCCTCGACCTGACACCTGCGAGTGAACTCCCAGAGGACTTCTTCGATGATCAGGAGGCACTCTACCACCAAATATCGCTCTGTGTAGAGGATCTACCCGAAGCACAGCGAGAGGTACTCAAGATGAGGATCTATGAGGACATCCCCTTTAAGGAGATCGCAGAGCGCACCGAGGTAAGCATCAGCACAGCCCTCGGACGCATGCGCTATGCTCTGATCAATCTGCGCAAGATGGTACGAGAGCGCAATATTGCGCCCGTCTAAGCGTTTAGTCTGTGTAAGGGGATTTCGCAAGCTGTAGCCTATAGGGCTGACAGCATCGCCCTCCCCACCACAAGACTAGACGACTATGGATATACGACTACCCTATCTCACCCCCACAGAGCTCTCTCAGGCTCTAAAGGATGCCGCACAAGCGAGACGCTCCACGCATCATCAAGAGATGATACAGCACCTACTCGAGCTAGCCCAGAGTGGTGCGTAAAGACTTCTATCTACAGGCAGCAATCGACTGTTGCCCCACACCTTCCCCTTAAGACATACTTCAAGCGAGCTGACTAGTACTCTCAGAGAGAGGCTAGACGGCTCGCTTCTTTTATGGCGTCTGGTGACGCCCATTTCGGTTGAAAATCGTTATGTCTCCATATCAGCGAGTTTTAGTATCTTTGTGGGACACGAAATTAAGATTACAACCAGTAAATATGAAGAGAACCTGTAAGTTTACGCTTGATGCTACACTGCCCAAGTACCCCACCTTTGAGGAGGGCATCCGTCGAGCACCGGATAGGGGCTACAGCTTGACCCCTGCACAAACACGTGTGGCACTACAGAATGCGCTGCGCTATGTACCTAAAGAGCTCCACGCTGAGCTAGCACCCGAGTTCCTCAAGGAGCTCAAGGAGCGTGGTAAGATCTACGCTTATCGCTATCGCCCCGAGGGTGATCTCAAGGCGGGTCCTATCGATAGCTACAAGGGCAAGTGTATCGAGGGTAAGGCCTTCCAGGTGATGATCCACAACAACCTCTCACACGCCGTAGCGCTCTACCCTTATGAGCTGGTCACCTATGGTGAGACAGGTCAGGTGTGCCAAAACTGGCTCCAGTATCGCCTCATCATCAAGTACCTCGAGGAGCTCACGCAGGATCAGACACTTGTCATCGAGAGCGGACACCCGCTGGGACTCTTCGCTTCGCACCCCTCAGCTCCTCGTGTCATCATCACAAACTCGATGATGGTCGGTCTCTATGACAATATCAAGGACTGGGAGATAGCTGCTCAGATGGGCGTCGCCAACTATGGTCAGATGACCGCTGGTGGCTGGATGTACATCGGACCACAGGGTATCGTACACGGTACGTTCAATACGCTGCTCAACGCTGGTCGTCAGCAGCTACATATCCCGAGCGGTGGCAACCTCGCTGGCAAGCTCTTTATCTCCTCTGGTCTAGGCGGTATGAGTGGTGCACAGCCTAAGGCTGCCGACATCGCAGGTGCTACCTCTATCACGGCTGAGGTGGATATGTCTCGCATCATGACTCGCTACAATCAGGGCTGGGTCAAGCATATCGCTGAGACGATCCCTGAGGCGCTTAAGCTTGCTGAGCAGGGGATGAAGGCTGGTGAGCCTTGCTCTATCGCTTACCACGGTAATGTGGTCGACCTGCTGGAGTACTGCGTCGAGCACAATGTACATATCGACCTACTCTCCGACCAAACGAGCTGTCACGCTGTCTATGAGGGTGGTTACTGCCCTGTCTCGCTTACCTTTGAGGAGCGCACGGATCTGCTGGCACACGACAGAGAGCGTTTCTGCCAAGAGGTGGACAAGGGTCTACACCGTCACTACGAGGCTATCAAGGCTCTGGTGGCTCGTGGCTCTTACTTCTTTGACTATGGTAATGCCTTTATGAAGGCTTGCTTTGATGCTGGCATCCAGGAGATCTCTCGCAATGGCGTAGACGACAAGGATGGCTTCATCTGGCCAAGCTACGTAGAGGACATCATGGGTCCTGAGCTCTTTGACTACGGCTATGGTCCATTCCGCTGGGTATGCCTCAGCCACGACCATGAGGATCTGATCAAGACCGATCACGCCGCTATGGAGTGCATCGATCCGGATCGTCGTGAGCAGGATCGTGACAACTATATATGGATACGTGACGCTGAGAAGAATCAGCTCGTCGTCGGTACCGAGGCGCGTATCCTCTACCAGGATGCTGCGGGTCGTCTGAAGATCGCCCTCAAGTTCAACGATATGGTACGTCGTGGCGAGGTCGGCCCGATCATGATCGGTCGTGACCACCACGATGTGAGCGGTACGGATAGCCCCTTCCGTGAGACGTCCAACATACGTGACGGTAGTAACGTCATGGCCGATATGGCTGTCCAGTGCTTTGCGGGCAACTGTGCTCGTGGTATGAGCCTCGTCGCTCTGCACAACGGCGGTGGCGTCGGTATCGGCAAGGCGATCAACGGTGGCTTTGGTATGGTCCTCGATGGTAGCCGTCGTGTCGACGAGATCCTCCGTCAGGCTATGACGTGGGATGTCATGGGCGGTGTCGCTCGCCGTGCGTGGGCTCGCAATGAGAATGCGCTGTCTACCTCTCGCGAGTTCAACGAGGAGCACTCTGACCTCTACCACATCACCATCCCCTTCCTCGTGGATGACGCTCTCCTTGATGAGGTGCTGAAGTAAACCCTCATCGAGCACAACGAAAAGCCTCGCCTCTCTAAGAGCACAGCTTAGGGGGGCGAGGCTTTTTTCCGTACTTTTGCCAAGTACTCACGGACTAATGGAAGAAAGACACCACTATATAGGACTAACGGATGCGCAGGTTCTGGAGAGCCGCAAGAAGCATGGCGCAAATATCCTGACACCCCCTAAGAAAGCACCGCTATGGCGGCAGTTCTTGGAGAAATTTGCCGATCCGCTCATCATCATCTTGCTGATTGCAGGCGGACTATCTATCGGCATCTCCTGCTACGAGTACTTTAGGCTGGGAGAGGGTGCCGAGGTCTTCTTCGAGCCGGTGGGTATCTTCGTGGCGATCCTGCTCGCCACGGGGCTTGCCTTTTACTTTGAGCTACAGGCAGACAAGGAGTTCACCATCCTCAATCAGGTGCATGACGACGAGCTGGTGACCCTCATCCGCAATGGCAACGTGACGCAGGTGCCACGCCGGGAGGTGGTCGTGGGCGACATCGTACGCCTAGGCACTGGCGAGGAGGTGCCAGCCGACTGCCAGCTACTTGAGGCGACGATGCTACAAATGGACGAGTCTACCCTCACGGGAGAGCCATTCTGCAACAAAAGCGTTCATCCCGAGGAGTTTGACAAGAGTGCTACCTACCCGACCGATCAGGTGATGAAAGGGACCAAAGTGATGGAGGGGCACGGCATCTGCGAGGTCCTCGCCGTGGGCGACAAGACGGAGCAGGGCAAGGTGTTCGAAGCGGTTCAAATCGCGGATGACGTCAAGACCCCGCTGAGCGAGCAGCTCGACGGTCTGAGCAACTGGATCACTTGGGTGAGCTACGGCATCGCAGCCCTCATCGTCATAGGGCGTGTCATCGTTTACCTAGTCGCCAATGGCACCGACCTCTTCGGTTCTCTAGAGCAGGTGACACCTTTCTTTGCCTACATCTTGCAGACCTTGATGATTGCTGTGACGCTCATCGTCGTGGCAGTGCCAGAGGGCTTGCCGATGGCGGTGACGCTGAGTCTAGCCTACAGTATGCGTCGCATGCTACGGACCAACAACTTAGTGCGCAAGATGCACGCCTGCGAGACGATGGGCGCGACGACCGTCATCTGCACCGACAAGACGGGTACGCTGACGCAAAACCAGATGAGTGTCGACGAGATGAAGCTCTACGGCGACACCCCTCAGGATCTACTCCACGAGGGCATTGCGGTCAATTCAACCGCTTCGCTCGATCTCTCCGACCCCGCCAATCCACAGGTACTGGGCAATCCAACGGAAGGCGCTCTGCTCCTATGGCTTCACGGTCAGGGCGTAGACTACCGCTCTTTGCGAGAGGAGGCAGAGACGATGGCTGAGGTGCCCTTCTCCACTGAGCGCAAGTACATGGCGACACTCGTTGAGTCGCCTGCATCGCAAGGCCAGCAGGTACTCTATATTAAAGGAGCCCCCGAGATCGTCTTCGACCTATGCGCTGAGTCTGCTGTGAGCCGTGAGGAGCTGGAGCAGCAGTTGGCCGAGTATCAGCATCGTGCCATGCGTACGCTAGGCTTTGCCTACCAATTAGTTGAGGAGGGCGACTCGGTGATTGTATCTGGTCAATTGACCGCCAGCAAGCTCCGCTTCATCGGCGTAGTCGCCATTGCCGACCCCGTCCGCATGGAGGTGCCCGCTGCGGTGCAGGAGTGTGTCCATGCTGGAATCGATGTGAAGGTGGTCACGGGCGACACCTCCGGCACGGCACGCGAGATAGCTCGTCAGATCGGTCTGTGGGACGACAGCCGAGATGGAGCAAAGAGCATCATCACGGGGCCAGACTTCGCAGCGCTCTCTGACGAAGAGCTCCTAGCTCGTGTCAACGAACTGAAGATTATCTCTCGAGCGCGTCCGATGGACAAGAAGCGACTCGTCGAGGCGCTCCAAAACAATGGTCACGTGGTGGCTGTCACGGGCGATGGGACCAATGATGCGCCGGCTCTGCGTGCGGCACACGTGGGGCTCTCCATGGGCGATGGCACGAGCGTTGCCAAGGAGGCGTCTGACATTACGATCATCGACAACTCCTTTACCAGCATCGGCAAAGCCGTCATGTGGGGACGCTCACTTTATCAAAACATTCAGCGCTTCCTCCTCTTCCAGTTGACCGTCAATGTGACCGCCTGTCTACTGGTTCTCTGTGGAGCCTTTATGGGTACGGAGTCCCCGCTGACCGTCACGCAGATGCTTTGGATCAATCTGATCATGGACACCTTTGCCGCGATGGCGCTCGCCTCGCTACCACCCTCTGAGAGCGTGATGCGGGAGAAGCCACGAGACCGCAACGCTTTCATCCTCAACAGCCCGATGCTGCGTGAGATCATCGGTGTGGGGGGCTTCTTCTTTGCGATGCTACTAGTGCTGCTCTATATCTTCCAGCGCACCGATGTGACGCAGCTGACGGACCTGCTCACGATGCAGCTCGGCCCCAAGGGACATGTCTCAGCGTACGAGCAGACGCTCCTCTTTACCATCTTCGTGATGACGCACTTCTTCTACATCTTCAATGCGCGCGCCTTCGAGACGGGGCGCAGTGCGCTTCACTTCAAGGGGTGTCGCGGACTGCTCACCATCGTTGCGATCATCCTCATTGGTCAGATAGCGATGGTCGAGATGCCAGGGATACAGCAGTTCTTCAACGTGACAGGGCTCAAGCTTATCGACTGGGTCATCATCTTCGTCGGCTCCTCGCTCGTCCTCTGGGTACGTGAGCTGTGGCATCTCGTGACGAGTAGAGGTTAGAAGCTAGAGATTAGAAGTTAGAGATTAGGCCCTAGAGGCACTAGCACTCCGCACCTTCTTCTAACCTCTAGCTTCTAATCTCTAACCTCTAATTTCGTATCTTTGCTTTGATAAAAGGAGTAGCTATGAAAAGGAGTCCCCTCAATGACATCATAATCCGTGGTTGCCGCGTCAACAACCTCAAAGGTATAGACCTCGACATACCACGTGGGGAGCTGGTCGTCATCACAGGTGTGAGCGGATCGGGCAAGAGTTCGCTCGCCTTCGACACGCTCTACGCTGAGGGGCAGCGCCGCTATGTGGACAGTCTCTCGTCGTACGCACGGCAGTTTCTCATGCGTATGAAGAAGCCTGAGTGCGACCAGATCAAGAACCTCCCGCCTGCCGTCGCTATCGAGCAGCGGGTGATCAGTCGCAATCCACGCTCTACCGTAGGCACTTCGTCAGAGATCGACGACTACCTGCGTGTCTTGATGGCTCGTGTGGGCAAGCTCTACTCACCTATCAGTGGTGAGCTGGTCAAGCGTCACACCGTTGCCGATGTGGTCGAGGCGGCTCATCAGATTCCGACCGATAGCAAGCTTTACATCCTAGCAGATCTCTATCCGCCTGAGGGGCGACGTCTCATCGAGCATCTGATGCTCCTACAGGGACAGGGGTACAACCGTGTCCTCATTGACGATACCATCTATCGTATCGAGGATGTGAGCAATAAAGAGCTACGCGAGGCGAAGCAGGTGCAGTTGATCGTGGATCGTCTGACCGTCCGCACGGGTGACGATAGCTACGAGTCGCGCCTCGGGGACTCTATCGAGATAGCGCTCTACGAGGGTCGGGAGACCTGCGCCCTGCGCTGGCAAGATAGTGCGGGTGCGTGGAGTAGCGAGGGCCGACGCAACTTTAGCGCACGCTTTGAGGCGGATGGGCGGACCTTTACGGAGCCTACGCCAGACCTCTTCAACTTCAACAGCCCTGCGGGTGCCTGCACCGTTTGCGGAGGCTTTGGGTCGATCCTCGGCATTGACCCTGAGCGGGTGATCCCCGACGACAGCCTCTCGCTCTACGAGGGGTGCGTGGATTGCTGGCGCGGGGCTAAATCTTCCGAGTGGGCGAAAGCTTTCATGCACGAGGCGAAGCGCTTTGACTTCCCCATCCACACACCCTATGCTGAGCTAACGCAAGAGCAGCGTGACCTGCTTTGGCACGGACACGAAGGCGGAGGCTGGGGCAAAGGGACGCTCTACGGCATCGACGACTACTTCGCCATGCTCCAGAAGGACGTTTACAAGATCCAGAACCGTGTGCGACTGGCGCACTATCGGGGCAAAAGCGAGTGCTACGCTTGCCACGGCGGTAGACTCAAGGAGGATGCCCTGCTCTTTACCTATATGGGTAAGAACTTTCACCAGATCGGGCAAATGTCGATCCGTGAGGCATTGACCTTCTTTGCCCAAGAACTAGAGAATCCCGAGGAGGCTAAAATTGCGGAGCGTCCACTCAAGGAGATCCGCAACCGACTCCGCACACTAGACGGCGTGGGGCTCGGTTACCTGACCCTAGACAGACGCTCTAACACGCTCTCGGGCGGTGAGAGCCAGCGCATCAATCTAGCGACACGTCTAGGCAACAGCCTCGTCGGCTCGATGTACATACTAGATGAGCCGAGCATCGGACTGCACGACCGGGACACCGATCGGCTGATCGCCGTCATCAAGGAGCTACGTGACCAGGGCAACACGGTCATCGTCGTGGAGCATGACGAGCTGACGATACGTGCGGCCGACTACCTGATCGACATGGGGCTTGATGCGGGTCGTCTTGGTGGCGAGGTCATCTACCACGGCAAGCCGAGCGACATAACGTCCAAGACGCCAGGCTACACGGCGGCTTATCTGACGGGGCGCGAGGAGATACCCGTGCCAAAGCATCGTCGCCCGGTGCAGCGCAAGCTGACGATGCACCGGGTGCATAAGAACAATCTGAAGGGCTTCGACGTGGACATCCCGCTCTTTAACATGACGGTGGTCACGGGCGTGAGCGGTTCGGGCAAGAGTACCCTCATCTCCGACCTCCTTGTGGAGGAGCTGCAACGCATCATCAATGCGCGTCCTCGCGAGACGCAGAGCCGTATGCTGACGGGCGACGTTGACCTTGTGGAGCAGGTCCTTTACGTGGATCAAAACAGCGTGGGGCGTAGCACACGCTCCAATCCGGTCACCTATATAGATGCCTTTACGCCGATCCGCGAACTGTACGCTGACCAACCTTTGGCCAAGCAGATGGGCTACAAACCTTACTTCTTCTCCTTTAATAAGGAGGGCGGTCGCTGCGAAGTGTGCAAGGGCGATGGCGTCGTCGAGGTGCCGATGCAGTTTATGACGGACATCACGCTGGTCTGCGATGCGTGCGAGGGGAAACGCTTTCAGAAGAATATCCTCGAGGTAACTTACCACGGGGTCAACATTTACGACCTGCTGGAGATGACGGTGGACCAAGCAATTGAGTTCTTTACGAAGTATCCAGCCGACCAGACCACTTCGATCATTCGTCTCCTCGAGGGGTTGCAGCGTGTTGGCCTAGGCTACCTACAGCTAGGGCAAAACAGCTCGACGCTCTCGGGCGGTGAGAACCAGCGCCTCAAGCTCGCCTACTACCTCGGTCGTGACCACGAGCCGCACACGCTCTTTGTCTTCGACGAGCCGACCACGGGGCTACACTTTCACGATATATCTACGCTCCTTGCCGCTTTCCGAGACTTGATCGACCAGGGGCACTCGGTGCTGATCATCGAACACAACATGGAGGTGATCAAAAGCGCCGACTACATCATCGACCTAGGGCCCGACGGGGGCGACAAGGGAGGACAGCTCGTGGTGGCTGGCACCCCCGAAGAGGTCGCCGCCTGCCCCGACTCGATCACGGGTCACTACCTCAAGGAGAAGCTCAAACCCCGCAAAGCGTAAGTGCGTATGGACAGCAAAAAGCTCTACTACTCCCATCGAGAGGTAGCCGACATGCTTGAGGAGGCGCAGTCGACGGTGCGCTACTGGGTCAACACCTTTGCCGTGCAGGTACGTCGCAGTAGCACGGGACGGCTCAAGTACTCGCAGGATAATCTGCGCGAATTGCAAGTAATCCGTCACCTACTGCGAGAGTCCAACTTGACGATCGACGGTGCCAAGGCGACTCTCCGACACACCCCCCAAGAGGCGGAGCAACGTGCCGAGGCGATCGCCCAGCTCAAAGCGGTGCGCGACGAACTTGTCGAGTTACGCCAACTCATCGAGCAGATCGAGCGCTACACCTCCGCCAGCGAAGTGCGTGACCGCCTCCGCCAAGAGGGCCTACTCTAGTTCCTTTTCTAGCTTTCCTCCCCTACTTTAGGGGGTTGCCGAATTGAGGCGTATGCTTTTTTTTGGTACTTTTGGGGCTATAACGACCTAATAGACTATTTATCCCGTGGCTAAGAAAGAGATCGCCGAGACCCCGATGATGCGGCAGTACTTGCAGTTCAAGAAGAAGCATCCCGATGCTATCTTGCTCTTTCGTGTGGGCGACTTCTACGAGACCTTTTCCGACGATGCCATCGAGGCGTCTAAGATCCTCGGCATCACGCTCACCAAGCGTGCCAACGGAGCGGCGCAGCATGTCGAGCTGGCGGGCTTTCCCCACCATGCGCTCGACACTTACCTGCCTAAGCTGGTGCGGGCGGGCAAGCGGGTGGCTATCTGCGATCAGCTCGAAGATCCGAAGCTGACCAATAAGTTGGTCAAGCGGGGCATCACCGAGATCGTCACCCCGGGCGTGGTCACCACGGACAATGTCCTCCAGAGCAAGCAAAACAACTTCCTCGCAGCCGTTTACCCTGAAGCTAAAGGGGAGAACCGCTACGGCTTGGCACTGCTCGACCTCTCAACGGGAGAGTTTTACGCCACCGAATGCACCGATCAGGTACTCGCCAAGCTCATCTCCGGCTACAACCCCAAGGAGATCCTCATCGAGCGCAAGCATCGTGACCATCTGCAGCGACTCCTCCAGCCCGAGGGGCATCTCTCGGACTACGACGACTGGATCTTCTCCGAGAGCAACAACCGTGAGCGTCTCCTGCAGCACTTCGGCACGCTCTCGCTCAAGGGCTTCGGCATCGACACCCTCCCGCTAGCGATCACCGCGGCGGGTGCCGTGCTTCACTACCTCGACATGACGAAGCACACCGAGATCGGTCACATCACCCGCATCGTGCGGATTGACGAGCAGCGCCATGTGCGCATCGACGGCTTTACGGCGCACAGCCTGGAGCTCACCACCCCGATGAATGCGGGTGGCACCACGCTCCGCCAGATCCTCGATCAAACAGTCACCCCGATGGGTGCTCGTCTGCTGGATCAGTGGATAGCCTTCCCGCTAAAAGAGCTCCAAGCGATTCAACAGCGCCAGAGCATTGTCGCAAACCTTGTGGACAATCCGCAGCTACGCACCCAGCTCACCGACCAAATGAAGGAGATAGGCGACCTGCAGCGCCTCGTGGGGCGTGTCGCCATGGGACGTATCACCCCCCGCGAAGTGGTTCGCCTCGGACTCTCCATCGCCCTCATTGCACCCATACGCCAGCTAGCTCTAGACGAAGGCGAAGAGACCCTCACGGCACTCTGCTCGCTACTCGATCCCTGCACGCAACTGTGCCAGCAGATCACCTTCCAGCTCAACCCCGAGGCGCCGCAGCAGATCGGCAAGGGGATGACCATCGCCGAGGGCTTTTGCGAAGAGCTAGACCAGCTGCGACGCTTGCTTAAGTCGGGCAAGCAATACCTCGACGACCTCCTCGCTCGTGAGATCGAGCACACCGGCATCGCCAGTCTCAAGATCGGCTTCAACAATGTCTTCGGCTACTACCTCGAGGTGCGCAACACCTACAAGGAGCAAGTGCCCGAAGAGTGGATTCGCAAGCAAACGCTCGTCAGTGCCGAGCGCTACATTACCCAAGAACTAAAGGAATACGAAGAGAAGATCCTCGGCGCCGAAGATCGTATCCTAGCCCTAGAGCAGGAGCTCTTTGCGAAGCTCATTGGGACGCTTCAGCAGTTTGCCAACCAACTCCTACAAAATGCTCAGATCTTAGCGCAGCTCGATGTCCTAGCCTCGCTGGCTGCTGTTGCCGAGGCGTATGACTACTGTCGCCCCACGCTCAACGATGGGTACGACCTAGAGATCGTTGACGGACGCCACCCAGTCATCGAGCGCACCCTCCCAGCGGGGCAACCTTACATTCCCAACGATGTGAAGCTCTCTCCCATCGACTGCCAAATCATGATCATCACCGGTCCGAACATGAGCGGTAAGAGTGCCCTGCTCCGCCAGACGGCACTCATCGTAATTATGGCGCAGATGGGAAGCTTCGTGCCTGCCACCTCAGCCACCATCGGCATCGTCGACTCGGTCTACACCCGTGTGGGTGCTTCGGACAATATCGCCGTGGGCGAGTCCACCTTTATGGTTGAGATGCAGGAGGCCGCCAGCATTCTTAACAACTTGACCCCTCGCAGCTTGATCCTCTTTGACGAACTGGGGCGTGGCACCAGTACTTTCGACGGAGTCTCCATAGCGTGGGCTATCGTCGAATATCTGCACAGCACGACGCAGGGACGTGCCAAGACGCTCTTCGCCACGCACTACCACGAGCTCAACGAGCTTGCCGACCACCTCGAGCGGGTGCAGTGCTACAACGTCTCGGCACGTGAGATCGATGGCGAGATGCTCTTCCTCCGCAAGCTGGTCCCAGGCGGCTCAGCGCACAGCTTCGGCATCCAGGTGGCGAAGTTGGCCGGTATGCCCACCTGGATCGTGGCGCGAGCTGGCGAAGTGCTCCAGCACTTAGAGGCTTACCGCACCGAGAACGACCAAGCCCCCGACTCAGCCACCCCCAGCACCTCTCAGAGCGGAGGCATGCAAATGTCTATCTTCCAGCTAGACGACCCCGTCCTCACGGCAGTCCGCACCAAGATCAACGAGCTAGACATCGACAACCTCACGCCCCTAGACGCTCTCAAGCAGCTCGACACCCTCAAGCAAATGCTCAACAACTGACGCGTAGCAGCCCTCATACAAATAACCCTGTGTAGGAATACGCTTCTACACAGGGTTATTTGCTTGAAGCCTGTCGACAATGAGTTTTCCCTACAGCTTTCCAAAACCTTTCCAGCCTTGGAAACTTTGTTTTCCTACGTAGGAAATGAAAAGTTTCTCCGCTGGAACTAAAAAGTTCCAAGAGAGGAATTACTAGAGTCACTAGTAGCACTAGAGTCACTAGAGCCACTAGCCTTCTAACCTCTGATCTCTAACTTCTAATCTCTAACCTCTAGCTACTTTTTCGTATCTTTGAGGTGCCTATTATTCTGACACCTTACAGCGTATGTCCGACACCACAGCATTTACCCCCGAAGACCTCAGCTACCTCGCTGAGCGGGGCATCTCCGACAGCGAAGCGGAGCGACAGCTCAAGCTACTCGTCGAGGGGACGCCCTACCTTGTTATCGTTGACTCGGCCAAGATCGAGCGAGGCATCGTGCGCCTAGCTACTGACGAGATGGTTCAGTACCTCGACCTGTGGCACGACTACCTACAGAAGCCAGAGGCTGACGTCATCAAGTTCGTCCCGGCCTCGGGAGCAGCGAGTCGTATGTTTAAGGCTCTCTATGGCCTCCCCAAGGAAGAGCAGATCTCGCACGATGACCTGACACCTGACCAGCAGACGTTTGTGGATCATCTAGAGTCTTTTGCCTTCTATGAGAAGCTGAGCGAGACCTGTCTGCGCAACAATTGGCGCACCATGAGCAAGTTGGTCGAGAGCGAGCAGTACGGCACGATCATCGACAACCTCCTCGACACGCACGGCATGAGCTACGGCTCGCTACCTAAGGGGATGCTCCTCTTCCACGATTACCCCAATGGCACCAAGCGCACCCCTATCGAAGAGCACATGGTCGAGGGCGCACTCTATGCGCAAGACATCCACGGACGTGTACGACTACACTTCACCGTATCGCCAGAGCATCTAGAGGCTTTTCGCTCTCTCGTGGATAGACGCATCCAGAGCTTCGAGGATCTCTTCGGATGTCGCTACCAGGTGACCTATAGTGTCCAGGAGTCTAGCACCGACACGATCGCTCTAGATATAGAGCGCGGCACCCCCTTCCGCCGTGCTGATGGCACGTTGCTCCTCCGCCCCGGTGGGCACGGCACGCTCATAGGCAATCTCGGACGTCTAGACGCTTCAGTCGTTTTCATCAAAAACATTGACAACGTCACGCCCGACCATCTGAAGAGCAATACGGTACTCTACAAAAAGCTCCTCGGCGGTATCCTCCTCGCAGTACGTGACCGCATCTTCGGCTATCTACAACAACTCAAGCGCGCGAAGGTGAGCAAGGCTCTGACGGAAGAGATCTTGACCTTTCTCGATGAGACGCTCTGCATACAGATCCCGCACGCCGAGTTACTCAGCGAGGAGGAGCTGATCCCTAAGCTGATGAGCAAGCTCAATCGCCCGATACGAGTCTGCGGTATGGTGCGTAACGAGGGCGAGCCTGGCGGTGGCCCCTACCTAGTGCGCGAAGCCGACGGCACCACCTCGCTGCAGATCCTAGAGAGCGTACAGGTGGACAAGAACAACCCCGAGGCACTTGAGATGATGCGCGAGGGAACCCACTTCAACCCGGTCGACCTCTGCTGCTACATACGAGACTACGAAGGCAACCCCTTTGACCTGCACAAGTATGTCAATCCGCAGACCGCATTCATCAGTGAGAAGAGCGTCGAGGGGCGTCCGCTCAAAGCACTGGAGCATCCAGGACTTTGGAATGGAGCTATGCACGACTGGAACACGATCTTCGTCGAGGTGCCGAGCGATACCTTTACCCCTGTCAAGACGGTCCTAGACCTGCTCCGCCCGGAGCATCAGCCGCTAGCAGACTAGACCCAAACCTAGACCCAAACCCATAGATTCAAAGAATAAACAATCATATATATGCCAACAAACAATCCTACCAATCAGCGTATCGAGGCGCTCCGCCAAGCGATGCGCACGCATCATATAGATGCTTACATCATACCTAGTGGCGATGCTCATCTGAGCGAGTACACCCCCGAGCGGTGGAAGTCGCGCACCTGGATCAGTGGCTTCACTGGCTCTGCCGGCACAGCACTCGTGACGCTAGACAAAGCCTTCATGTGGACCGACTCACGCTACTACCTGCAGGCGACCAATGAGCTGCAAGGTAGCGAGATGACGCTACAACGTGGCGACGATCCAGACACCCCTACGATCCAGCAGTATCTTGCTGCCCACCTGAGCGAGGGAGCCGTCGTCGGGGTCGATGGTGCCTGCTACTCCATGGCCGAGTACGCACCGCTTGCCCAGTCGCTAGCAAACCATGGCATCAAGTTGGTCTCTCAGTATGACCTCATCGAAGAGGTGTGGAGCGACAGACCAGGCGTGCCAACCAATACGTTCTACCTACAGGATGTCAAGTTCTCAGGCGAGCGCACCCGTGACCGTCTGCAGCGTATCCGCGAGGCTTACCAGAGCTATGGTGCCGAGGCAGTCGCTATCACGATGGTCGATGAGCTCTGCTGGAGCTTTAACATCAGGGGCAACGACGTCTCTTACAATCCCGTGGGCATCGCTTTTGGTTTTATCGACAATAAGCAGGCTTATCTCTTTGCACTGCCCGAGAAGACGGTCCCCGAGCTACGTCAGATACTCAATGGCGAGGGTGTAGAGGTTCGCGATTACGACACCTTCTACGACTTCCTCAGCAAGCTGCCAGCTAACCTCAAGGTGATGGTCGATCCAAAGCGCACGACCGAGCGTGTCCGTGAGGAGCTGGGCGATCGTCCCGTCATCACAGGCGACTCGGTCATAACGCACCTCAAGTCGATCAAAAACGAGGCGGAGATAGCTGGCATCCACCGTGCTATGCACCGTGATGGTGTCGCCCAGACTCGCTTCTTCATCTGGCTCGAACAGGCTCTGAAAAAGGGCGAGTATGTCGACGAGTACACGGCCGGCGAGACGCTCCAGCAGTTCCGTGCGAAGCAGGAGTTTTACGTCAGCGACAGCTTTGGCGTCATTTGCGGCTACAAGGGACACGGTGCTATCGTGCACTACTCCGCTACGCCCGAGAGTGCCAACAAGCTTGAACCCGAAGGCATGCTCCTACTAGACAGCGGTGGACAGTACATCGACGGTACAACAGACATCACCCGTACGGTTGCTCTCGGGCCTGTCACCGACCAGCAGCGCACTGACTTCACGCTAGTCCTCAAGGGACACATAGCAATCGCTACGGCACGCTTCCCCAAGGGTACTCGCGGTAACCAGCTAGACATACTAGCTCGCAAGGCACTCTGGGATAGAGGTCTCTCCTACGGGCACGGCACAGGACATGGTGTCGGTGTATTTATGAATGTACACGAGGGTCCGCAAAACATCCGCACGGACAATAATCCGACGCCGATGCATCTGCACACTTTTACCAGCAATGAGCCTGGGCTCTATCGTGCGGACCAGTATGGTATCCGCATCGAGAGCTTGATCCTGACGGTCGAGAAGGAGCAGACCGAGTTCGGCACCTTCTACGGCTTTGAGACGATGACGCTCTGCTACCTAGACAATGCGCTCGTAGACAAGTCTCTCCTAACTGACAAGGAGATAGCTTGGTACAACGGCTATCAGGAGCATGTCTACCAGGAGCTCTCTCCCCTACTCACCCCTGAGGAGGCTGAGTGGCTACGCAATAAGACCCTACCCCTCTAATCGGTATGGCATACGAATATCCAGCAGGAAGCCTTATCCCCGTGCGGGGCTTTACGCCTCAGCTCGGGGAGGGCACCTTCGTCGCCGAGGGTGCACGCATCATCGGAGATGTAGTGATGGGCACAGGGTGCAGCGTATGGTTCAACGCAGTCTTACGTGGCGATGTCAATAGCATCCACATAGGCAATCACGTCAACATACAGGACGGTTGCACACTCCACACGCTCCACGGGCGCTCCGTATGCGAGATAGGCGACTACGCCTCACTAGGTCACAACGTGATCCTGCACGGTGCCAAGGTGGGTGCCTATGCGCTCATCGGCATGGGTGCCGTCGTCATGGACAACGCAGTGGTCGGTGAAGGCGCTATCGTAGCTGCTGGGGCGGTCGTCCTAGCCAATACGATCATCCCGCCCTACACGATGTACGCTGGCACGCCCGCTAAGTATATCAAGGATGTGCCTCCCGAGCAGAGCCAGTCGCTCAATAAGCGCACGGCACACGACTACGGCATGTATGCCGACTGGTTTATGAATCCTGAGAAATACTCTGAGGGTTCGCACGAATAGAATTTTATATCTCAACCTATACCCCATATTATGAAGTTTTTTATCGATACAGCCAATCTCGATGATATCCGCACAGCCGAAGCGCTCGGTGTCCTCGATGGCGTCACAACCAACCCCTCACTGATGGCTAAGGAAGGCATCGCTGGTGATGCAGCCTGCCGTGAGCACTACCTCAAGATCTGCAATATCGTAGACGGAGATGTCAGTGCCGAGGTGCTCAGCACCACCTACGAGCAGATGCTCCCCGAGGCACGCGAGCTAGCTGCCCTACACAAGAACATCGTGGTCAAGGTACCCTGTACCCAAGACGGTATCAAGACCATCTGCCAGCTCACCAAGGAGGGCATACGGACCAACTGTACGCTCATCTTTAACCTCGGTCAGGCTGTTCTAGCTGCTAAGGCGGGAGCTACCTATGTCTCGCCCTTTGTGGGTCGTCTCGACGACATCAGCTCGGACGGTGTCTCGCTCATCGCCGACATCGTAGAGACCTTCGAGACCTACGGCTTTAATACGCAGGTGCTCGCAGCTAGCATCCGCCACACGCAGCACATCATCGACTGCATGCGCGTCGGTGCTGACGTAGCCACCTGCCCGCTCAAGGCTATCCTCGGTCTGCTCAAGCACCCGCTCACCGATAGCGGTCTCGCAGCCTTCATCGCCGACCAAGAGCGCGTCGCCAAGCAAGGCAAGTAAACAGAGCCACTGCTGTAACGACTGGACGCACCGATTGGACTCAGACCATCGGTGCGTCCGTTCGTTTGTTGGCTGTTGGCTGTTGGCCAGTGCCTCTGCGTACGTTACTGCGCCTTGTTGGGACGCCCTCCGGCTCGACACTCGCTGTGTGTCCATCCCCCACGTCGTCCTGTAGGGACGCACGATCTGTGCGTCCATCCCCGAACCAGCCAAGACGATGCTGTAACTTTCGTTCTACAACGGACGCACAGATCGTGCGTCCCTACAGGAGTCGTTTCGTGGCGTCCCCCTAGGGACTCATTTGGAGGGTTGGGAGGCGATTTCGTACCTTTGCAGACGAAAACTTTCCCCTAGTTACCATTAGACGAAAAAACTATTATGGAAAATCTTTGGAATAGTATCCTAGACGACTTCTCGCACTTCACACTGTCGAGCTTCTTCGCCACCTTTATGATCCTCTTTGTCTCTATAGACATCATCGGAGCTATACCGATCGCACTGAGTCTCAAGGAGAAGGGTAAAGTCTTTCACCCCAGCAAGGTAGCCATCATCTCGTGCCTTATGTTCATCGCCTTCCTCTTCGTCGGTGAGCCACTACTAGGCTTCTTTGGAGTGGATGTCTCGTCCTTTGCCGTGGCGGGTTCGATCGTCCTCTTCGTGCTAGCTGTCGAGATGATCTTCGGCATACAAGTCTTTCAAGACGATGATCCCTCGGGCAATGCCGATATCGTGCCGCTCGTCTTCCCGCTCTTTGCGGGTGCTGCCTCCTTTACAGCGATCCTAACAATGAAGTCCTCTGGGACGGCGACCTCGACGCTTTTCATCGCTATCCTCCTCAACGTCGTCTGTATCTACCTCATGCTACGGACGGTGTCGCTGCTAGAGAAGTGGCTTGGCAAGGGTGGGATCTACATCCTGCGTAAGTTCTTTGGGGTCGTCCTGCTAGCCATATCGGTACGCTTCTTTATGGAGAATCTCATGATCATCCTCGAGCCATTCTTTGGCGAGTAAAGGGACCGACACACATCAAGCGTAGAGGCTCGCCCCAATCGGGACGAGCCTCTGCTTTTTAGTAAACTGCTATGAGCAGCCTACGTTCCCCTGTGCTATTGAAGCAGCTGTCCTCTTATTAAGGAATGAGACACTTGACCGACTCAACGGGTGTAGCGACGATGTAGAGTCCCTCTGTGATGCTTACTAGCGGTATGTCGCATAGCCCATCGGAGTCAGAGTGTGTCTGCAGCAGTAGCTGCCCCGTCATATCATAGAGTGCGATTGGGGTATCTGCTACAGCGGTGATGCGCAGCATGTCTAGAGCGACGCTCACCCGCAGAGCCGACTCAGTCGTAGGTGCGGGGAGAGGCTCATTTGCTATTGGGAAGCCAATAGGTGCCCCATTGTCGCCACGAGTGCCTCCTAGGTAGTCGCTCATCTCCCAGCCCTGTGCGTGAGCAAGGTAAAGAAGCTCCTTCTGGAATGCGTTGTCAGCACTCTCTCCCTGACTATTAAGCCAAAGGATCGTCGCCCGCTCCTCCTCAAGACGCTTGGGCAGGCTAGCAATGATCTTCTTACCCGCCTCGACGGTCAACTTATTGCCGTAACAAGAGAGCAGGCTCAGTAGCGGCATACCACTCAGCTGGATCTCTGTAAGCTGATTATTGTGTAGCCTGAGCGTCTCGAGGTGTGGCAGGTCAGTCAGCTGGATAGAGGCTGGCTGATAGTCGTGTAGCTCCAGGTCGTGTAGGTAGTGAGCCTTGGTTAGTTCTATACCCTTAATAGTGGCTCCGCTGATGATCAGTCTGTACACATCGCCACGTAGGATTAGCTCTGTGCCCTCTAGGGTGTAGGTGACAGGCTCCTTTGAGTTGCTGATAGGCTTGGTCGTGCCAGTAGACTCGATCAGGCCTAGCCCCCAAAGGGTGAGCTGTATGGTGCTACCCGCCTTGTCAAAGGTGAGCTTGATCACCCCCTCGCCCATATCTGGAGCATCAGAGCCACGGTAGTCAAGTCCCTTACCAAAGTCTGCAAAGTCCGCATAGTCCACCACGCGCCACTGCTTACCTAGTGCCTGATCCACAAGGGCTTTGGGGCACACATTGCCCTCTAGAGTACTGGGTGTATTAACCACCTTAAAGAGTCCTCTAGTCATCCCTGTACGATCGGGCAGCTTGTCAACGATTTGAGCCATCTGCGGCTCCTTGATCTGATTGTCGTAGATATCCAGTTGACGCAGTGGAGCGTTGGCCGGGAGTGTTATGTCTGCGATGCGATTATTGTTGCATAGTAGCTCCTCTAGATGAGTCTGTACGGAGAGATCGAGGGAGCTGATGTTGTTGTAAAAGAGGTGTAGCCGCTTAAGCTCTTTCTGCGCCGATAGATCTATCTGCGAGAGGTTGTTGTGCCCCATCTGCAGAGAGATAAGCTTAGGATTGTTGCTCAGGTCGATAGAGGATATCTGCAGGTCGCCACAGTTTAGCTCTTCAAGCAGCGGGCAGTGTGTCACATCGAGCCCCTTAAAGGGGTTCTTGCTACAGCTCAGCACGCGTAGATGCTTGCTGTGTGAGAGATCTAGACTCGTGAGCTTGGCATAAGCGCAGGAGAGCTCCTCGAGTTGTGGATACTTAGCTAGATCTAGACTCTGCAGCTTGGTGCCGTAGATATCTAGAAGGAGCAAGTTAGGATGCTCTCCCAGCGTCAGCGTCTCAAGGGCTGAGCAGTTAGATACGGAGAGACGCTCTAGGGAAGCTAGGTGCGCTACGTCTAGGGAAGTGATCTCGTTGTCACCACATGCCAGGGTGTGCAGAGCTCCGTTTTGCGTTAAGTCTAGCGAGCGAATTTTGTTTTTCGCAATGTCTAGCTGCTGTAGCTTCGTGCATTTGCTAAGATCTACTGCTGTAGGGTAGTAGTTGTCCGAGTAGTCTAGTATCTCTAGGTCAGGGCATCGATCCAGGCTTAGGCTCTTGACATAGTTGCCCTTGAGACGTAGCTCCTTGAGAGACGAGGCCGTAGGTATGTCGAGACGCTCCAGCTGGTTGTAGGTACAGTCAAGACGCTGGAGCGCCTTGGAGTAAGTGATGTTTAGCTCGGTGAGGTTGTTATTGTCACAGCGTAGCTCCGCCAGCTCTTTAGCCTGACGTACGTCCAGTGCTGAGAGCTTTTGGTGCGAGAGCGTGATCGCTGTGATGGCTCCTGAGAGCTTCACCTCAGCACTCTCGATGGTGTAGCTGTGTGCCTTGCCATCAGCGAGGATCGCTCCTGCTAGGCCTTGCGCCGTCACGGCACCATCGGCAGAGATGGCAAGAGTGATCGTTGATCCTACGGGCAGAGCCGTAGTAAATAGGATACGGGAAGCTGCATAGCTCTGTAAAGAGCATAGGGCGAGGCCCATGAGCATAGTCATGAGTCCTCGCCTTATGAAAGAGTGAAGCATAGTGTGTCCTGCTTATTGTGTTATGACCACCTTGTCAGTCTGTGTGCTGTCAGAGGAGATGGTGCGAACGATGTATAGTCCGTCAGGTAGCTCAGAGACGCCCATGTCGATGCGCTGGCAAGGAGCTGTGCGGTAGTCACGAAGTAGCTGACCCGTGGTGTCGTATACCTGAAGCGCCTCAAGGGCTGCGCCCTCAGCTGTGATCGTACCGTAAGCGTACTGTACCGTTGTGGAGCCTCTGTCTACTAGCTCCTGGAGGTGACGTGGTGAAGCCTCAAAGACATAGACAAAGTCACAGGAGTGTCTCGGATCACCATAACCATACCTCCAGTACTCAGCCTTCGTGCAGTAACCCTTGAGGTCATAGCTAAACTCGCCCGGGCCTCCGTTTTCCTCTGTGATAGGGAGCATAGGCCAGAAGACCTTGGTCGTAGCCTTGTCAGCGTACTGAAAGCGTAGCTCGTAGAAGGTCTCAGCCTTACCCTTCTCAGGATCGGTCTCACCCTGCTCGTAGCCATAGTTCACCGCTTTGATCTTTGAGAGCAGTCCCTGCTCATTCCATGCGTACTGCTCACCCTTTAGGTAGAGCCAGTTACTCTGTATAGAAGTATACTTGACCTCTGACTTATGTCCCTTATCGTTATAGCTGTAGAAGATCTTGCCCGTGGGTGTCGAGACGGTGGGATGATCTGTATCTGCTCCCGTAGCCTCGCCAAAATGCTCCTCGATGAGCTGTCCCTTGTCGTTGTAGATGTAGTCATTCATCACTTTGGCACTCTGCTCTACCCAGTAGTCTATCTGACCTTCGGGACGGTAGCCGATCTTGGTATCAGCCATATCTTTGTCAAAGAGCTTCATCTGGCGTCTTACTAGACGACCCTGCTCATCGTATGTGTAGTGAACTCGCTGACTGGACTTACCGTCCTTTGCGTAGTCGAAAGAGAGCGTCATGTCAATGTCTGATATACGACCCTGCTGATCATATCGTATATCATAGTGAGAGGAGATGCTTCCATCTTCTTTCGTCACCGTGCGAGAGGTCCAATTTTTGTTTTCGTCATAGCCGTAGGTGTAGATAGGAGCCGTAGAGACCGTAGGCTCTACCTTAGTCAGATAGTACTCGTAAGTCACATCCCCAGCCTTTGCAAAGGTAGCGGTGAGCTTGCTATCCTGAAAGAGCTGAAACTCTAGCCCCTCTACGACATCACCATTGACCTTGAGCTCCTTTAGCTCGTAGCCAGCCTCAGGGGTTGCGACCACCTTGTAGGTCATACCTTGTGGTAGGTAAGCTAGATCTTGGGTGTCCAGACCCTCTAGCGCTATCTTGCCATGCTCTGCCTCTTCGATCGTGACCTTGGCATAAGCATCAATGAGTGGCATAGGAGACTCGTAAGAGTTTTCATTCTTAGTCAAGAGTGCCCACCCCTTGCGTCTAGCTAGACTAGCAGCCTTGGGTGACCAGACGTTACCCTCCTTGTAGGTAACCTTGATCCCTGCTGCAAAAATCTTGTAGGCAGGGCTTGTCTCGTTGTACTCAGCACTATGGTCAGAGAGTTGCTCTAGAAGAGCAACTGTAGCCTCAGCGGGTAGCGCACAGAGGTGCAGGCTGAGCAACTTAAGGCCCGCACAGTTGGCTACCGAGACCTTGGTGAGCATCTTATTACGCTCTAGATAGACTTGAGTGAGTGCCGCATGATTAGAGAGATCTATCTCTTGTAGCTTGCACTCCTGCAGGTAGATATACTTGAGTTTGTCAGACTTAGGTAGCTTTACCGAGGCAAGCTCTGCACAAGCATTGGCCGTGAGATACTCTAGCGCAGTACAGTCGGAGAGATCTAGCGAGGCGAGACCGCTCTGCTTGCAGTCTAGTGTCGTGAGGCTGCTGAGTCCAGTGAGTGTCAGCGTCTTGAGCGGATTACGTGATACGTCTACACTGTTTAGCTTGGTCAGACCCGTGAGGTCTAGTGCTGCTATCTCGCCATTTTGCAACTCTATCTCCTCGAGGGCTGTACAGCCGGTGAGGGTGACGCTCGTGAGCTTCATACAGGATCCGGCCTCGAGCTTCTTCAGTCCTGTGCAGCCGCTCAGGTCTAGTGCAGGTATCGGAGTAAATCCACAGCTCAGAGACTTAAGAGAGCTAACGCCTTTAGCGCGGAGATCCGTAATGCCACTGTTTTTGAGGCTAAGCTTCTCAATCGTTTTGGAGTTGGTAATATCTACCGCTGTGAGTTCGCCGGTGTAGTTGCAGCTAATGGACTTGACAGCACCACGTATCGTAATGTCTACTCCTGTAGGCATGTATGAGGTACGATCTGAAGCGTAAGCCTCTTTGACCCCCTCGATGGTTATAGCACCCTCACCCTGTATGCTTAGTGAGAGAGGCATAGGATCGTCGTCATCGTTGGTGGGAAGCTCTGTAAGCTTCAAGGTGATGACATTTTCCCCGGCAGCTTCCTGAGCTGATAGTGGCGCATGAATAGCCATCCCGAGGAGAGCTAGTAGCGCAGCAATAAGTAGTCGGTGGTTCATTGTTTTTGAGTTTATGATGGTTGTGAATATGAGCCGTTTTGGTACAAATCGCGCTATACTCAGTACGATTTCGAACCTATTGCGAGCAAAGGTAGTAATTATTTATTTAGTACGCAATAGCAATAATTTGCTACATGTTGGATCGGTTTCAATAGTGTCCTAAACGTTTTTGGCGGGAGAAGGGTGTAAGATAGTTGCCAAGTG
>OLQN01000204.1_pt1 | contig 54049 bp, 51 predicted proteins | sample 1673181 | NCBI WGS metagenome assembly OLQN01 (sample SAMEA3136763, study PRJEB25190) | human gut metagenome | biome: human gut; feature: human-associated habitat; material: faeces | place: Austria | collected 2013
ATAGACATCATTAATGTCAGTTATATTAACAAGTCACCAATGTATCTGTTAAGCCTATAGAAAAATAAAATCACAAAAATACCAAGAATAATGCGATACCATCCAAAAACAGTAAAATCATGATTCTTTACATAATTTAATAAAGCTTTTATCGCAAATAAGCTGACCACAAAAGCTACAAAAGTACCTAACAACAATAAGAATAATTGTCCAAAACTAAACAACCCAACCTTCATCAAATATTTGATGACTTTTAATAGACTCGCACCAAACATAACAGGAATGGCTAAAAAGAAGGAAAATTCACTTGCGACCGTTCTTGAACAACCACAATATAAACCGCCCAAAATCGTGGCTCCAGATCTTGATGTACCTGGAATTAAAGCCAAACATTGAAAACAACCAATCTTTAAAGCCGATTTATAGTCCAGTCGCTCAATGGTTTGAACCTTTTCTTTCTTTGGATGTTTTTCTACGAAAATAAAGATCATTCCATATAGAATCAAAGTGATCGCAATCACAATATTCTTTGATAAATAATCCTCAATGATATTATCCAATAATAAACCAATGATGGCACAAGGAATTACTCCCACAATCACCTTTGACCACAGTTGCAATGTCTGTTTCTTCTTCTTTGCTGATTTTCTTGAATCAAACGGATTCAATTTTTGCTCATACAAAACTAAAACAGCCAAAATACTACCAAATTGAATGACAACTTTGAACACTTCAAAAAATTTAGCCGGCTCTAAAGGCCATATGCTCGAAAATAAAATCAAATGTCCTGTTGAAGAAATAGGTAACCATTCGGTAATTCCTTGAAGGATACCTAAAAAGATTGTTTTAATAATATCTATCATTCTTCATTCCTTTTTGATGCATAATCATGAACCATCTCTTTAAAGATTTCTCCACGAATCTCATAATTTTTAAATTGATCAAAACTAGAACATGCAGGACACAACAAGACAATATCACCAGGTTTCGCAAACAACACAGCCTTTTCAAACGCATCCTTCATAGTTTCAACACTCACTTGATTCGAAAAAATATCTTTAAATTTATCTTTTGTCTGACCAAAAGAGATACATTTCTTAACAACCGCATCATATTGTTTCAAATCATCAAAAGAAATATGTTTATCTTTACCACCACATAGTAAGATCACATTCTTTTCAAAAGCGGATAATCCAGCACAAGCCGCATGTGTATTTGTTGCCTTTGAATCATTATAGAAACGCACATTATCGATTGTATCCACATATTCAATACGATGTTCTACACCACAAAATTCACGAATTACTTCTTGAATATTAAATAGAGAAACACCCATTAAGTAAGCCATACAACTTGCCATCATCGCATTCCCACAATTGAATTCTCCAACAATTTTTAAATCCGATAATTTAAACAATTGCACATCTTTATAATAGGCATATTGATCATCTTTATATAAATCCACATCTTTTCTCTTCAAAGAAAAATCAATCACCTGACAAGGAATATTTTGCGCATACTTCACAACATTTTCATCATCCACATTACGAATAAAATAATCATCCGCATTTGTGTTTTCATAAATACGCATCTTACTTTCATAATAAGCCTCTAGACTATCCATATAATCTAAGTGATCTGGCGCTAGATTTGTGACAGTCGATACATGTGGTCTAAATGTTTCAATCCCCAACAATTGAAAATTACTCAATTCCAAGGCTACATTATAATTTGTATCGGTATATTCTAAAGCCAATTCACACAAAGGCGTACCAATGTTTCCGGCAACTAAACTCTTCTTTTGACGATTCAACATCTCAAATAATAAAGTTGTTACCGTTGTCTTTCCATCCGTACCTGTAACAGCCGCATAATCAAAGTTTTTCGCATAACGATATGCCACTTCAATTTCCGTATAGATTTTTGCGTTTTGTTCCACAAAATAATGAACGAAAGGAACACGATAAGGGATTCCAGGATTCTTTACAATAAACGCATATTTTTTTTCTTTTAAACAATCTGGATGACCTTCATCATATACTTCAATACCCAATGATTCTAATTCACTCTTTTCATTCACTTTATTAGAATCTGTTAAAATCACGTGATACCCATTCTTTAATAATAATTTACTTACCGCAATACCACTACGAGCCGCGCCAATAACCAATACAGTTTCCATTCTACATTACCCCCAAAACAAGCCCAAGAATAGCTAAGATCACACCTACAAGTCTAAAGCGAGTTACAACCTTTTCTTCAGACCAGCCACACATTTCAAAATGATGATGTAAAGGCGCCATCTTAAAGATTCTCTTATGTGTTTTTTTATAATACGTAACCTGTATAATTACACTTAAAACCTCTGCCACAAACACAAATCCAATCACAATCAAAAGGATTTCTTGTTTTAAAACCATTGCGATGGCTGCTATAAAGCCACCTAGCGCTAAAGATCCAGTATCACCCATAAAGATCTTAGCTGGATGCTTATTGAATTTTAAATAGCCTAGTAACGCAAAGATGACCATACAAATCAAACATGCCACATTATTTAGACCTTGGATGAAAGCGAAAATCGCAAAAGGAACTAATGCGATCACCATTTGACCTGCACATAATCCATCCAAACCATCCGTTAAGTTAACGGCATTGGTTTCTGCTGTAAACATTAAGAAAACCAAAATAAAGTAGAACCATGATAAATTGATTGTGACATCAAAAATTGGAATCCAAATATCTGTCGTTGAATTTGTTCGGTACAAGAAGAAAAATACAACGGCTAAAATAGATTGAAGTAAAAACTTATGCGCTGGTTTTAATCCTTCATTGTTCTTTTGAACTACAATAATATAATCATCAATAAATCCAACAACGCCATATCCTACAAAGGCCAATAAAATAATCATTGTGTTCATATCTAATTTGAATGGTGTAAAGAAAGAACCAATCACATACACAAGTGTAGGCACAATAATAAAGGCTAAGCCACCCATAGTCGGCGTACCATTTTTCTTTTTATGGCTTGCCAAGCCCTCTTCTCTTTCCGTCTGTCCAAATTTGATTTTATGTAAATAATCAATCAATCCAGGCATGATGACTAACATAATAACGAGTGTGATTAAACACATTCCAATAATCCATATATAATTCGAATTCAACATTCTATCTACTCCTCTTTTCAAAACACTATCATTATAACATTCTATTGAATTCCTAACAAATTTTAATTCAGGACTTGAAATACAGGCTTGTTAATGGTATTATAGTTAAGCGATTGCGTAAATGAAAGAAAAAGGAGGACATTAAGATGTCAAGAGTATGTGCAGTATCTGGAAAAGGTCCTTTATCTGGAAATAAACGTTCTCACTCAATGCGTGCTTCTCGCCGTAAATGGAACGTGAATCTTCAAAAAGTTCGTGTTGTAGTTGACGGAAAACCTCAAACTATCCGTGTTTCAGCTAGAACATTAAAAACATTGAAGAAACAAAACGCTATTTAATTTTAGATAATTAGGATCCTTAAAAAAATTATGCATAAGATAAAAAAGAAGAGATAAACTCTTCTTTTTTTCTATTTATAGAATTCTTTTAATTTTTCATTCAAAAATTTGGCAACCTTCAAGTCTTGATTAAATTGAAAATTATGTTGAATGACTGGAGATTTCGAAATATATACATATACCTTATTTCCATTTAATAATTTAATTTCAATACCCACATATATTTTTTTCATTTCAATAAAAATACTCGAATTCAAAGTACTTACTAACACCTTATGAGAAAACATAGGTGATTTGTCTTTATATTTTGCGTCTTCATATACAATTTGACTTGAAACAACATCATAAAACGAATACTTACCTAAACTTCCATCCAATACAGTAAATTCTTTCTTTTTCTCGTCAAAAATAAGACTATCCATAAAAATCACCACCCTATATTTCTATTTTACCATCTACAATAGGCTAAAAGTGCAGATTTCTCTGCACTTTTGGCTTGGCTCTATTTACTTTTACAGGATATTATTAGATTTCAAACCATTGAATTTCGCATTCCGCTAATTCAACTTCAAAACTAGAACCATCACCCTTATAAATTGTTGTAGTTTGAGGTTCGTATGTATTATTTACAACACAGAAACTATTTGTAGAAGGATATACATTGACATCTACATTATAGTTCTCTGAATACCAACGCTTCATCTCATCTTCCTTATGTGCCGCAAAGAAGATGGCACGATATAAGAGTCGTACATTTTCAAAACTAAAAGGAAGACCATTCATATACACACCGCGCCCTTTTCCATATTCATTCACAGCTAGATTTACATGCAGATCTTTTTCAGCCAAGATTTCTGTACCAGGTAGTGCATATACATTATTTATGCATTCTCCCCAGTCTTCATGCTCTAATTGTTCCGTAATAAAATGATTTGGATGCACTTCCCAATTATACTTATCTGTATGCATTGTGAATCCTAATTCTTTATCCACACCTAATACATCATATAATGTAAAATATTTACCATTACGATTTATAGCTGTTGGCTCACCAACACCGATGAATCCACCACCTTGATCAACATAGCGACGAAGTGCTGTAATGATTGTTTCATCAAATTCTGCACCACCACTAAAACTTGTATAGGCAGAACCAACATTCATCACAACATCCATATCCGCTAAAATGGATGGATCTTTGCGAATATCATCAAAACTAATAAAGCGAACATCAAACGGGAATCCACTCAATGCTTCCATAACACCAGTGTATGAATAAATTTGTTTATACCAAATCGCATGATGAACTAAATGCGTTCCCCAACGACGAAGTTCACCCCAACTATTGATAACACCCACTTTTAATAAGTTATGTGGAACTTGTTGATTTACATGTGAATATAAAGTACGGAATTCATCACAAACCTTTTCAATATAATCAATGAATTCTGGAAAATCCAACGCAAGTTTTAAATATCCACCATACCCAATTCGATCCACTGGACTTCGCAAGATGGCTCTTCTTGCTGTAACCCAATTCACTTTAGCTTCTTTTAAAGGATCTCCATTTTCATGGAAAACATCTGGGAAGAAATAAGGTAAGAATCTTCCTTCTGTATATTTAACACCCTTGATATCTGAAATCAAACGAAGTGTTGTTCCTGAACCAACCGATCCTACAACCGCATCCAAACCAATCGATTCAAAATATTTACCAAATGGCTCTGTACCAATCCAGTGATCGCCTAAAAACATCATGGCTTCTTTTCCATATTCATGACAAATATCGACAAATTTCTTAGCGAGTTTACTTACTTCACGTTGTTGGAAATCCATAAAATCACGATATTCTTTCGTAGGTACACAGAAAGTGGAATTATTGAATCCTTTGTTGATAATATATTCCGCTCTAAATGGATAACCTACTTCTTTTTCAAACTGTTCCAAAATGTATGGAGATACAGATGCACTATATCCAAACCAATCTACAAATTTTTCACGCGCAAACTCATCGAATTGTAAAGTAAACTGGTGGAAGAATGTTGTAAAACGAACAACATCCACATCATCTCTTTCTTCACAGAATTTTCTGAATTTATCTAAAACATACTTTTGTGTTTTAGGCTGTCTAACATCATACGTCATCTGATGCTCTTCATCTTTCCAATCGTTTGTTAGGGCATTATACATATGTACTGGGTCCCAAATTACAAAAGCTAAAAAGCTTACAGTATACGCATGATATGGAATGGTATCATGAATGATGACTTCCATCGTTTTTTCATCATAATCCCAATTTGTGACGACTTCATCTGTAGTACGATCAATCACTTCCCACCATCTATGATTGTCTTTGGTGTTTGGCTTTAATTGATCTGAATAGAAATGCTGCATGATTTGAATCTTTAATTCTGTATCACGAGCCGTCACAAAATCACTCATCAAATACATTTGTTGGATTTCATCCGGATTGGCCTTAGCCCACGCATTATCTTTTCTTGTTGTATAATAAGTCGCATATTGTTTGATGTCCATTTTACGCAATTCTTCCGGCATATCCGTTCCATCACAGTCACGAATCGCATCGGCTTTCCATCGATGAATGATTTCAATTGTCGCATCAATCACATCAACATCTGTTGGTACAGTTACTCTGCCTGTTTCAATCATTTTTATTTTCTCCTAAACTAGTCAATTCTATTTTCTGTTTCTAAATCAAAGAAATGCACTTTTGATAAATCCATAGTCAATTTAATTGTTGTATGTGCTTCTGGTTCTAAACGAGAATTTACTTTTGCACACATTTTTTGCCCATTCAAAGAACCATGTAAAATATATTCATGTCCTAATAATTCAGCCACTTCAATTTCAAAATCAAAGTTTGCACTTGGATACGTATCGGCAACAATGCCTTCTCCATGTAAATCTTCTGGACGAATACCCATGATGATTTCCTTACCTTGATAGCTAGAAAGTTTTTCGCGATACATCAAAGGAATATCAATCTTCATATCATTCACAATAAAGAATCCATCTTGATATGTACCTTTAATAAAGTTTGTAGCTGGAGCGCCCAAGAATCCTGCCACAAATAGATTTGCGGGATTATTATAAATTTCTTTAGGTGAACCAATCTGTTGAATATATCCACCCTTCATAACAACAATACGATCCGCCATTGTCATAGCTTCTGTTTGATCGTGTGTAACATAAATTGTAGTAGCGCCAATTCTTTCATGTAGCTGAATGATTTCAGAACGCATTTGAACACGCAATTTAGCATCTAGGTTTGAAAGTGGTTCATCCATCAAGAATACTTTCGCATTACGTACAATCGCACGTCCTAATGCAACACGTTGTCTTTGTCCACCCGATAATGCCTTTGGTTTACGATCCAAATAAGGTTCGATTTCCAAAATACGTGCCGCTTCATGTACACGTTTATCTATTTCTTCCTTGCTGAACTTACGAAGTTTTAAACCAAAAGCCATATTTTCATATACACTCATATGTGGATATAAGGCATAAGATTGGAATACCATCGCAATATCACGATCTTTTGGTTCCACATCATTCATTCTTTTTCCATCAATATAGAAATCACCGGCACTAATTTCTTCTAAACCAGCAATCATACGAAGTGTTGTAGACTTACCACATCCACTAGGTCCTACAAACACAATAAATTCTTTATCTTTTACATCTAAATTAAAGTCAAATACAGCCTGAACATTGTTGTCATATATTTTATCAACATGCTGCAATGATAATTCTGCCATACTTCATCCTCCTATTTATGTTTCTTGTTGTATAAAAACAACAATGTAAGCAAACCCGTCAATCCAACAATTTCAATCATTAAATTACGAACACTCACTGTCTTTTGTGCCCAAATGATTAGTCCTAAAAACACAAAGAATAAAATAATCATAACTATATTCATTACTTTATTATCATCTCTCATACTAGACACCTCTTACTCTTTCATTCCACCAATGCTCATACCTTGTGTAATCTTCTTTTGAACACAAATATAAAGAATCAGTGTTGGAATCATAACAATTACCAATCCAGCATACATAACACCAAAATTCGCTTGTGATTTTGCATCGGCCATCAAATATTTAACACCAACTGCCAAAGTCGCATTATCTTTATCCATAAATGTAAATGCGATAATATATTCGTTCCAGAATGCTAAAAACTGAAATAAAATAACAGTAATAATACTAGGTCTAGCCATTGGAATCATAATTTTAGTCATAGTCTTGAAATAGCCACAACCATCAATACGAGCTGCTTCTTCATAAGCTTTTGGCAACGTTTTGAAATAACCTGTCAACAAATAAATCGTAAATGGCAAGGCTGTTGCTGCATAAACGACAGAAAGCCAAAATTTACTATTCAAGAAAAAATCGACGCCAAGCTTGATATCGGCATTAAATAACATCAAGAAAATAGGTAATACGATGTAATTCACGTTGACAAATAGTCCGGCCATAAACAATCCGTTAAAGAATTTCTTTCCAACAAAATCAAAACGAGCTAATACATACGATGCAGGAAGAGCAACCACCAACAAGATAACTAAAGATAATGCGGTTACGATGATCGTATTCAACAAATAATCACCCATTCTTGCCTTCACAAAGGCATCCGCAAAGTTTGACCATAACATTTGTTTTGGAAAATCAAATGGATTGCCACTTACCAATTCGAGTTGCGATTTTAAAGATGCAAGGAAAACCCATGCGATCGGTACAATAATCGAAATAGCTAACGTAATCAATGCTACATAAACAAAGATTTTATATAAAGGAAAATTACGCTTCTTCATATTTCATCCTCCTAATACTGCAATACATCACGTTCTGTGACTTTATTTATAATAGCGGATAACGCAAATGAGAATACGAAGATACAAACTCCGATTGCCATACCAAATCCATATTTACCCGCAAACGCATTGTTATACATATAGTTCAATGCCACTTCACTTCCTAAGTTTCCTTCACTTGTCAACTGCACAAACATAAAGGATAAGTTAATTGTAGAAATAACGAAGAAAGTCAAAGTTGTACGAATGTTATCCCAAATCAATGGTAAAGTAATCATAAAAAATTGCTTTACTTTACTAGCCCCTTCTAAACTTGCCGCTTCATAAAGATTTTCTGGAATACTTGTCATACTCGACATATACATAACCATATAATATCCAATGGCCTGCCAAACTAATGCACCAATAATAGAATAGTTAATAATATCTGGATTTCCCATCCATTGTCTTTGTAAAGATTCTAGACCAATCATACCTAAGAATGAGTTCAAAATACCATTGGTTGGTTGATAAATGGCTGAGAAAATACCTGCGATAACTACAATACTCAAAATATTTGGAATATAGAAAATCACGCGGAAGAAATTCTTTCCTACAAATTCTTCACGAGTTAATAGGGTCGCAAATAAGACTGCCAACACCAAAGTGATGATTGTGATCAATACAACATATAAAATTGTATTTTGCATAGCCTCAATAAAACGCATATCGTTAAAAAGAACCTTAAAGTTAAATAAACCTGCAAAAGTGGCATCACTTACGAAGTTGCTCTTTTTAAAGAATGCCGTCTTAAATACATCAATCGTTGGAATGACCATAAAAATGACAACTAAAATAACTGCGGGTGCTAGACACGCAAATACGAAACGATTTTGTGCTTTCTTTTTATTCATGAGTTACCTCCCATCTTTTAAAAAGCGACGAGCAATAATATGCTCATCGCTTTATGTTAAAATATACTTTTTTAATTATTCAGTTACGGCTTTATTTTTTGCTAATTTAGCCCAAGCATCTGATAATTTAGTTTGATAATCTTTTGCACTTAATTCACCTGTTGCTAAAGAGTCGATTGAACCAAATACTGTAGCAGCACGATCGAAATCTGGTAAGTTATCTGTGTTATAAGGAGCAAATGCACCTAAAGCTGCAGAAGCATTATCATATACTGAGAAGAATTCTTTTGTATATCCATCTTCCATAGCTGCAATTGTTTCAGACATAGTATCTGTTGGAACAATGTTTCCACCTTCAGCCATGATCTTAACGCCTTCTTCAGAATAGATAAACTTCAAGAATGCTTTCGCATCATCTACGTTTTTAGCTTGAGCAGGAATCCACACTTGTTCAGTCATAGATCCAACGAAACGTTCACCATCTTTTTCTAATGCAGGCAATGGAAGTAATCCCCAGTGATAATCTTCAGGCGTTGTATCTGCCATTTCATTCACTACCCAGTCACCATTAGGCATGAATAATGCTTTTCCATCAATAACTGCCTGTTGGTTCATTGTGAATCCATCTTTCGCATTGGCATTAGATACTGTATCCGAATATAAATAATCAGGACTTACTAATTTAGTTAAAATATCGATAGTTTGTTTAGCACCATCTGTATTCCAAGCATCCTTATCATAATTTAATACGTTAGATAATAATTCTTCTCCACCTGTTTCTTTCAACAATGCATTTAATGTATTATCAAAGTAACCGTTTGTTGGATATGTAAATAATGAAATACCATCTTGTTTAGCTTGATCACCTAAAGCCCAGAATTCATCCCAAGTTGTTGGAAGATCATATTTCTTTCCTTCTCCAACTAATTCTGTATTATAGAAGAATCCAGCAGGTGTTGTTTTAAGTGGCATTAAATAAGATTTTCCATCCCCATAATATTGTACGATACTACTATTCGCATAGTTTTCATCCATGCCTACTTCTTTAACAACATCAGAGATATCTAATACTTCGTGTGTATTTAATTGAGTTTCCGTATATCCAGAAGGCTGTCCTAAATTATAATAAACAACATCTGAATATTCACCCTTCGCATTTTCTTTATTTAATACATCTGGCAATTCTTTTTCAAAGCGCAATTGTACATCTACATCTGGATTTGCTTTTTCGAAAGCCTTTGCTAACTTTGTAAACACTTCTTCACCATTTCCACCAGAGAACGAATCAAATTTTAATACTCGTTTATCTCCAGAATCCGAATTTTCAGCTGGTTTACTTGAACATCCTGCTAACATTGAAGCAGCCATCGCAAATGATAACCCAGCAGTTATAACTTTTTTCATACTTTACCTCCTCATAAAATTCGTATGAACCTCTTTTGACAATCAAAGTATAGCTTATTTGTAAGCGCTTTATCATAAAAATATAGCTCGATATTTTAGATATATTGCGATTCGATGAATTTATGAACAAAATTGATAAATAAATGAAAACATTATATAATTATACAAAAAGAGGTGTTTATATGAGTACACAACGCTTTCAAATCGATCAAGTAGACTTTAATAAAGCACGCCCAAAGCTTTTATATATAACAGAATCTAAATTTGATCATGAATGGAATTCCACTCTGCATACACACTTATATACAGAAATGTTCTATGTGACAAGAGGTCATGGACTACTAAGTCTAGATAATAAAAACTATCCTGTCAAAGAAGATAATCTAGTTATAGTCAATCCTCTTGTTTCCCATACAGAACGTGGTATTGAAAATGTAAACTTCGAATATATTGTCATGGGAATTGAAGGTGTCACTTACTTTTCAAAAGAAGAAGATGAAGAACAAGGTTGTAGTATTGCCAATTATTGTGAATATAAACATGAAGTTTTATTTTATTTGAAAACAATCCTATTTGAAGTAAAGACAAAAGATACAGAATACCAATCTCTTTGTCAAAACCTACTTGAAGTTTTATTGATCAACCTCATGCGACGCGCAAACATCAACTTAAAATCTTCACCAATCAATAAAGCCAATAAAGATTGTGTCTTTATCGAAAAATATATTGATGCACACTTCAAAGAAGACATCACACTCGATATATTAAGTGAACTCACATTCTTAAACAAATACCATATTGTACATGCCTTTAAACAATATAAAGGCATTTCTCCCATTAACTATATGATTCAAAAACGTTTGGAAGAAGCTAAACTTTTGTTGTCTACAACCAACCTACAAATTTCAGAAATCGCATATATTGTTGGTTTTACAAGTCAATCTTATTTTGCACAAGCCTTTAAAAAGGCCACTCATACTTCTCCATTGCAATATCGTAAAGATAATAGCCATTCATAAGAGGTAAAGAAAATGAACAAACAAGATAAGGATGAATTACTAAATCAAGGCCTAACTCAAAAAGAAGTAGAGGATTTAACACAAAAGGGTTTTTCAAAAGAAGAAATGATACAAGCTAAAGAATATGATAAAGAAATCAAGAAAGGATCGAATTTCATTTCATGGCTTGTTGATTTGATCACTTGGCTTATACCTTAAAAGAGCAGCACACGTTACTGCCCTTTTTTTCTTTTATTCTTCTGCTTATACGAATACATATTTTGATCTGCCAAATCCTTAACACTCACAATATCTCCCGTCAGCAACAAAGCCGATCCATAAGATACCGAAGGTAAATATTTATATTTTCTTTGTTTGGATTTCATCAAATGATCAAATTGTATAGAACACGATTCTTCATTACGACAATTTTTTAATAATACACAAAACTCATCGCCACCAATTCGGTAACAATATCCATATTTGGCATAGGCTTTCTTAATACAGTTGGCAATGATGCTTAGACAAAGATCTCCTTTGACATGTCCATACACATCATTGACATGTTTAAAATCATCCACATCAAACACGATCAACATTCCATTTGTATAATTCATTTCATGACTACGATTCAAGAAACTATTCTGATTCAATAATCCCGTTAAACTATCCAATTGATTCCACATTTCACTACAATATATAAAATAAAGTACAGAAAGTAATGTAACACAAAGCCAACTCACATGAAGATTAGGAACCATGATTTGAATAATGGTTTCTGCAGCCAAGAAGATAATCAACGGATAAATCAAAGCCTTACTTCGATTTTGAAATTGCTTAGAAACTAATATTGTAGATAAAGATAAATACAATATACCTAAGAAATACGCAAAAATATAAATAAAGAAACAAGGTCCACGAGAATATATATTTTCTTTACTCACTGAAAATACAAGTCCAGACGGAATCGATATCGCAAGAACCAAAAGATAGATAATTTCGCATAAAATTGCCAATTTAAATTCCCACCTAAGCCTTGTCTTTTTATCCAATACATACACTAGACAGATACAAACAGATGGTGTAAGTCCAAAACCAAGATAATTCGATATAATATTGATCCAACGATAACGAACCGGTAAACCATCCACTTTTAAGGTAATGACTTCTAATATAGAAATAAACGCAATGAATCCAAACGCAAAAAGAAACCCTCGCTTTTGTTTTTTATTTAATGATTCGCTTAATCGCGTCAACACGCACATGAAACAAAGAACGAAAATATCAATTGTCGTTAATACATAAAAATATCCATTCATCTATTGTTCCACCGTTTCTTTTGTATATATACACCTAGATACAATTGGACTATTTTTCTTTAAATATTCTTTTTGAAGCCAATCCAAATACGTTCCTGGACTAATGATCCCACGTATACTTAATACATCTGCACCAAGTGTTCCTAAAACTAAATCTGTAAAAGAAGCACAATTATCACCTAAAGCCCAATAAATATGAAATTTTCCACTCTTTACCTTATATAATTTAGCTCCCGTACGATAATGAAGACGACTTGGATAATCCATTTCATACTGACTAAAATGATCATAGCCATCTTCTTTTTCTATTTTTGTATACCAACGATAGCCATTTAAACGAATCTTTTCAATTTCCTTTTCGATGAATGCATTTTGTGTAGGCGTTGTCAAAATACCATACTCAAAAATTGAATTATTTTCAGCCGAAATCATATTCGGAATATATTTCTCTAAAGGCACCGTAAAAAAGATACCATCACCAATTGTTTGATTCAAACGAAAGGAGTCACTATCATAATTGCCATAACTATATACAATATTGTCATATGAAAAACAAATGTGCCCTACCTTTTGAAAACCTTTAGGCCCCACATGTACAATCACTTTTAAACGAACAGGATCCTCCACTTTATACGTATTTAAATCTTCTGGTTTGCCTTCTTCTAAATAATGGTTAATACTCGCTAATGCAGCATCGGGCACAAAGGCACACAAAAAAGCAGGAAGCGTGATTCTTACTTTACGTTTCCACTTATATTTTGTAAGAGGATTGATTCCCACATATCCATCGCCTAAATAACGTAAGCCTAGAATCATAAAATAGATTCCAAATGCCTGCATTAAAAGATCCGTATGAAAATTCGGATTCAAAAGAAGATAAAAGCCAAATAAAATATAAATAAGTGTAAACACAAAGTTAAAAAACTTCCCTTTAAAATGATTGATTTTATCAATCACAAGTTGAATAAAACAAGCCGAACCACAAAGAATACAATACCCACCAAAATTCACTCGCAAGATCCATTGTGGAATATAACGAAAGTTCATCAAGAAAAACATAAACGCAAACGATAAGATTGAAAAGAAAAAGTCTTTGTTCTTTTTATTTTTAAAAAATCGAATAAATAAAGCAACTCCGTTCGCAAATAAAAACAGAATGGAAACAACTAAGATCCATGTGAAAACGCGATTTGGAATACACAGCATGATAGCTCCAGCCACCATTAAAATGGTTCCAATCACAAAGTTCATAGCTACATCATAAAACATAGACTACCTCCAATTGGATTGTACACAAAGAAAGCGTCCCTCTTCTATACGAACAATGCCTTTATCTTCAACCAAGGAATTACTTGTTGTATATATTTCCTCAATATGAATACGTCTAGATTGTAGTGGATATAAAAATCCAGATAAAGAAAGCACACCTTCTAAAATTGGATAGAATGAAATATGCCGATACGTATTATCAATTTCATACTCCCCTACATTCATAACAGATATCTTTTGATGTTCATCCATCAAAACCAAATTATTAAAACGATACATAGCCAAACGAATATTGGCAATTGTATGATCGATTCTGCCCTGTATTCCACCATACAAATAGATCGTATCATAATCTTTACATAATCGAATCGCAAGTTCTGAATCCGTTTCATCTTTCATGATTGGATGTCTTTCAATCGGACACGTAATTCGTTTTAAATCTTCTTCGTTTAAAGAATCAAAGTCTCCAACAGCCATTTTAATAGGAAGACCTTGATCTATAATTTTTAATGCCCCCGCATCTACGCCAATATAATCACAACCTTCAATAATAGGTACAACATCAACGAGTGGGGTAATCAAAACAGCACAAGTCATATTTATGCAAGCATACCTTCAATGGTTTTAGTAATATCATTTTTAAATACGTAGCTTCCCGCAACCAATGTATCACAACCTGCATCCAATGCAGATTTATATGTATCTTGATTAATTCAATGCGATAGGACAGATTCAATTCTTCACGTTTCTCTTTTAACCACTCTACCTTTTTAAGCATGTCTGCCATGAATTTTTGGCCACCAAAACCAGGCTCTACACTCATAACTAAAACTAAATCACAAGATTTTAATACACTTTCAAAAGGTTCGATCGCTGTATTTGGCTTAACCACAATACCGCCTTTTGCCCCCAAATTATGAATTTCATCCAATAAGCCTTGAATACGACTTAAATCATTATCTAAAGCTTCTGTATGGAATGTGACTAAATCCGCTCCATTTTTAATGAAAATTGGTGCATACGTTTTGGGATCTTCCACCATCAAATGCACATCCATAAATAATGGACAAGCTTTTTTAAAGCCTTTTAAAATATCAGGTCCAAAAGTTAAGTTTGGTACAAAATGACCATCCATCACATCAAAGTGTAACCATTTTGCCTTGGATGTCTTTAACTCTTCAAGTTGCGCACTCACATTGGAATAATCCAAAGATAAAATTGAAGGTGCAATTACAATTTTATTCATAGTTTCTTACCTCTTTCTTCCATTATATTTTTATAATCCTCATAGATTGACGCGTTGATTTCGCCTTTATTGACCGCCTCTTTAATGCTACAATCTGGTTCATTTAAATGCTTACAGTCTTTAAATCGACACGTATGAATATAAGGTTTAAAATCAAGAATACACGCATCTAAATGGGATGTATCTAATCTTGTAAAATCTAAACTTGAAAAACCTGGCGTATCCGCTACTAATCCATCACATACAGGATGTAATTGGCAATAGCGTGTTGTATGTTTACCACGTCCTAAAGCTTTTGAGATAGCTTGTGTCTGCAATTCAAAATCCGGATTTAAGCGATTTAGTAAACTACTCTTACCCGCTCCAGATTGGCCACATAATACGGATACCTTACCATTTAAAATTCCCTGCAACTCTCTATCATCACTACCTGGATTTGAGAATACCACATCATATCCGGCCTTTTTATATTTTTCTAAATCCGCTAAAATTTCTTCAGGATCCTCTAACAAATCGAGTTTTGTCACACAAATCACCGGTTTTACTCCAGCTAAGCCTACCAAGAAAATCAAACGATTTAAAAGATGACATGAATAATCTGGATCTTTTAAACTTGTGACAATCAATGCCTGATCGACATTGGCAATGGCCGGTCTTAAAAGACGATTTGTTCGTGGCAACACTTTATGAATGCGATACGAATCTTCAATCTTTTCATATTCTACAAAATCCCCTACAACAGGCGTTTGTTGCTGGCGCATTTTACCTCTTGGTTTGGCAATAATTTCTTCTTTTTCATTTTGAATCGTATATTGATTCGAAATAATTTTTATAATTCTTCCCTGCTGCATATTAATCATAATACAGTGTAACAACACTGTTTGTTCCTTCCTGTACATATTCTGTCCCTACATCCGGTGAGACACTAATTACTTTATTACTTCCTGAACCATCTGAAATTTTACTTAAAACAGCCGCAATACCTAGATCATTCAATTCATCTTTGGCATCTAATACATCTTTTCCAATCAAATCCGACGGAATCACAATAGAAGGATATGTACTTACGACAAATGTTATTGTTTTTTTACTGTCCGGATCCATTCGAGTTCCTGGAGTTAAGCCCTTTTGTTTCAACACAATACCTGGATCCAAATCTTTCTTACCCTTGTATTCCACAACAATATTTACATTCGGACAATTCTTTTCCAATTCATATTCAGCATCCACATACGTTCCATCTGTAAAATCAGGTACTAAATAGGTCGCACCTTTAGATACAGTTAAAACGATCTTAGTATCATTTAAAATAACTTCACCCTTTTTATGGGAAGACTTAATGATTTTTCCCTTTTCATATTTATCATTTGCCCTATAGACATATGTGACTTTAGAAGTATTAAAATGCGCATCCTGCAATGTATCGATCGCATCTTCTTGAGTTTGTCCAATCACATCTGGCATCGTTTGATAGCCTAAAAATCCACTAATTCGAATGATTCCTGTAATACTTGCGACAAGTACTAATACAACGATTCCAATAATTACAGCGGCTGAAATCATTAAAGCAGGAATCCAATTTCTTTGTTTCTTTTCCACCTTTGCAGGCTCTTCATCCTCAAAATCAAGATGACCATTATCAAATTTCAACAATTCACTTGTTTGATCTTGATCCACTTTAATACGTTTCATATTCCGATATTCATCATCCATACAATGAATCAAATCATAAAGCATTTCTTTACAAGAAACATAACGATCGGATAGATTTTTAGCCGTCGCCTTTAAAATAATATTCTCTACCGATTGCGGAATATTCGGGTTAAAGTCACGAACATATGGTATTGGCTTACGCAAATGCTTAATTGCGATTTCCGTTGGTGTTTTTCCTGTAAAAGGAACTTTGCCTGTTAATAATTCATAGAATACAATTCCCAAAGAATATATATCGACTTGTTCATTGGGCTCTTTTCCCTGTGTTGTTTCAGGAGCTAAGTAGTGTGCTGAACCCATGACTGTATTGTTAAAAGTTAATTGTACAGATCCATTGGCTACCGCAATCCCAAAATCAGTAATTTTTATGGTTCCATCATCTTTGACCAAAACATTTTGTGGTTTTATGTCACGATGAATAATTTTATGTTCATGCGCATGATTTATAGCACTCACCAATTGTTTCATAATGCCTATGGCCTCATCGACATCTAAGGCACCACGCTGTGCAATCAATTCTTTCAATGTTCTTCCACGAATAAATTCCATAACAATATAGTGCATACCTTCATATTCACCAACATCATATATATCCACTACATTGGGGTGGGATAGTCGACTTGCTGCACTTGCCTCACGTTGAAAACGAACAAGTGCCATCGCATCTTGACTTAATTTATCACGTAGAACTTTGATTGCGACAATACGATTTAAAATTGTATCTTTTGCCTTATAGACATCCGCCATACCACCTTGTCCAATCAAAGACAAGATTTCATAACGATTCGCTATCTGTTCCATCATCATATTATTGTTCTCCATCATTCTCCATTAAGATAATTGAACAATTGTCATAACCACCCGATTGGTTGGCTCTTGCGATCAATGTATCCACTTTTTCCTGTAAAGAAAGACTTTCATCATGCACAATATCTGAAATTACTTTCTTTTCCACATATCCATGAAGACCATCACTTGAGATCAATAAATAGTTATATGTATTTTCAATCTTATTGATATCGATACGGAACACATGCCATACACCAAGTGCATTTGTCAATGTATTTTTTTTAGGATGTGTTTTTGCCTCTTCACTTGTGATTTTGCCTTCCTTTAAAAGTTGGGCAATTACACTATGATCTTCACTCATTTGAATCAATTCCCCATTATAATCGGCATAGATTCTTGAATCTCCTACATTGAAAATAAAGGTTCCGATGCTAGCTACAATAACACCCACCGCGGTTGTTCCCATACCTCTCTCGTTTGGGTTTTTTAAACTTTTTGAATAAATAAAATCATTCGCCTGATTTAAATTTTCACGAATCCAATTGTCCACCTGTCGATCTTTATTAAATTTAGGAGCCTTCATAAATGCCTCATACATCGTCATGACCGCTGTATGACTTGCCACTTCTCCGGCTTTTGCCCCACCAATACCATCACAGACGATGGCCATCCATTCATCATTATCATTGTGGGCAATGCAATAATCATCTTCATTTAATTTTCTTACAAGACCTACATTCGTATTCGCAAAAACTTTCATCGACTTAAATTCCTTCCTTTTTTATTTCCTTAATTCTTAACTGACCACAAGCTGCATCAATATCATTACCATGCTCTTTTCGAATTGTGCAACGCACATGATTTTTCATCAACAAATCATAGAATACCATTGCCTCATCATGTGTAACCGATTTGAAGCCTTTTTCATCAACCGCATTATATGGAATCAAATTTACATAGGCATTCATTCCATGTAAAAGCTTCGATAATTGTTTGGCATGTTCAGGATGATCATTGACGCCCTTTAATAAAATATATTCAAATGTCAAACGACGATTATTTTCCTTACCATAATACTGAATTGCTTCCATCAATTCCTTTAATGGATATGCATGGTTGACTGGCATCAATTGATCACGCAATTCATCATTTGGTGCATGTAAACTGATGGCTAAATTGTATTGGGTATGCTCATTGGCAAAATCCAAGATTCTAGGCACAATTCCACAAGTCGAAATTGTGATATGTCTTGAGCCAATACCCAAGCCACGATCATGATTTACTGTAGCTAAAAAATTCATAACATTGTCATAGTTATCAAATGGCTCGCCTGTTCCCATGACAACAATGTGCGATAGGCGTAAGTTATCTTTATCCAATTCTTTTTGAACATACATAACTTGGGCAACCATTTCTCCACTTGTCAAATCTCTTTTTTTCTTTGTAAGCCCACTTGCACAAAATGCACAACCCATATTACATCCAACTTGACTCGAAACACATACACTTCTTCCATAGTCAAAGACCATCATAACACTTTCTAATAGGGCTCCATCACTTGTTTTAAACAAGAATTTTGTCGTTCCATCATGTGAAACTTGTTTTTTTATTAATTCTAAAGGATTCACAATAAAATCTTTCTTCAAGATTTCTCTTGTTTCCTTTGACACATTTGTCATTTCATCAATATCAAATACGCGGTTACGATATAACCATTGAAAAATTTGATGTCCACGATAAGATTTCCATCCATGATCCAATGCATATTCGCACATTTGATCATAATTTAAATTGTATAAACTTTCCAAAATAGCACCTCAATTTCCACCGTTCATTATATCATTTACGCACTAGTTTTGCCATATAGAAGCCATCTTGTGTAGCGTTACTAAAGATTGTTTTTTCTTCTACTAAACTAAACTCTTTATGCGCCTTCAAAAACTTCTCAATCTGTTTTTCATTCTCTTTTTTATTCATTGTACAAGTTGAATAAACTAAAGTTCCTTCAACCTTTACATATTGACATACATTATTCAGAATAGAATATTGTAAAGGAATCAATGTATCCATATCTTCAGGTACCATATGTAATTTAATATCTGGTTTTCTAGATAGTACACCATAACCTGAACAAGGAACATCACATAAGATACGATCATACATATTAGAGCTTTTAAATTCAGTCGCATCTTGAACACCGGCATGTATAATATCAATTCCTAATCGTTTGGCATCATTTTCAATCAAATCTTTACGATGTGCATGTAAATCGTACGCATCAATATGCCCTTTATTATGCATCATTTCAGCCATGGCCATACTTTTTGTCCCTGGAGCCGCACAACAATCTAAAATTCTTTCATTTTCTTGCGGATCTACAAACTTCGCAATTTCAAAACTCCCCTCATCTTGTGCGCTCATATAGCCTTTTTGATAGTAGCCATGATGAAAATAATCATTTCCTTTATAGATGTACAATGCATCTTGAACACGAACAAAAATATCCAAATCAAAATCAGATTCGTTTGTATTCAACACATTTCGGCGAACGTACATTGGCAAAATATTCACACTAGCACTAGCCATAACAAGCGCTTTTTCTTGACCATATTGACTCGTCCACATCTTGTATAGCCAATCTGGCAAAGAATATTTTAAAGCCATATTATCGGTTTCGATAGGTTTTACCTTGTGCAATACCGCATTGGTAAGTCCGGCATATTTAACGTTGATCTTTTTTGCGATATTAACCGCATCATTAACAATCGCATAGCTTGGTACTTTATCCAAAAACAACAATTGATATGTACTCATTGTAAGTAATACATCCATTTTTGGATTTAATTTATTCTTCACATACTTTGACCAACACGCTTTACAATATCGATAATTTTGAATCGTACCATAAAAGATTCTTGTTGCCAAAGCACGATCTTTTTCATCCACTTCATGCAAGTGATTTCTTAAATATAAATTGGAATATACTTCTTTATTTACCACTTCATCCAAAGCTTTCCATATCCACTTTCGCATTCTATTCCTCCATCATAATTGGATGCATATTCACATCCACAATCTGTTTTGTTTCATCTAAATAATTCTGAACAAGCTCATGTAGTAACTTGTCATCCTTTGATTTTAAAATCAAACGAACACGATGTTTTTTTTGTTGCATACGAATTTCAATGGGCCCTAAAACACGCAAAGAAGAAAAATATTCTTTCGCAGCACTTGCCTGTTTATAAGCTTCATTAAAATCGAAATGTGTAAAGATTAAAGTACATAAATATACATAAGGTGGATACATACCTAGGTGGCGATATCGCATTTCTTGATTAAAGAACCTCTTATAATCATGCATCTTTACACATTGCATCACAAAATGATCGGGATCAAAAGTTTGAATCATGACTTCACCTTTTAATTTTCCTCGACCACTTCTTCCACTTGCCTGTTCTAACATTTCATAAGCCGTTTCACTTGCTCTATAGTCATTACGACAAAGCGTGGCATCTGCATTTAAAATTCCAACTAAAGTCACTCTTTCAAAATCAAGGCCTTTTGCGACCATTTGCGTACCAATTAATAGATCGCCAGACTCTTCAAATTCTTGTAACAACTTTTCATGCGCATTCTTTTTTCGCGTACTATCCGCATCCATACGAACAACATGATGATCTTTAAAAATTTCAACGATCTGTTCTTCCAATCGCTCTGTACCCATACCGGCCTTAAAATAGTTCTTAGAATGACAACTTGGACATTCTTCCATAAATTTAAATTGTCTTCCACAACAATGACAAACTAAGGCGTTTTGATTTTTATGATACGTTAAGGCTACCCCACAATCTGGACATATACGAACGTGTCCACAATCGCTACAACGAACAACAGGAAGATACCCTCTTCGATTTAAAAGTAAGATCACTTGTTCTTTTTTAGAAAGCCGCTTGTGAATAGCTTGAAGTAAAGTTTCAGATAGGCCATTTGTGATTCTTTCCTTTTTCATATCCACCAAACAAATTTTTGGCATTTCATGAATACGATTTTTCAGTTCAATCAATTCATATACATTCTTATAAGCTCTTGCGTACGATTCTAATGAAGGCGTCGCACTTGCCAAGATAACTTTACACTTATGATAAGCCGCACGAAATAAAACAATATCTCGCGTATGATAGCGTGGTGTATTGTCTTGTTTGTAGCTTGAATCATGTTCTTCATCCATTAAAATCAAACCTAAAGAAGAAAACGGCATAAAACAAGCACTACGCGTTCCAACCACAATATCAACTTTATGATCTTTTACTAAATTATATTGTTCTAATTTTTCCTGTGCATTCAACCCTGAATGATAGATCGCAATCTTTTGTTTGAAACGCGCCTGCACTCTTTGTATCATCATCGGCGTCAAACCAATTTCAGGAACAAGAAATAGAACTTGTTTTCCACAAGACAATACATTTTCAGCTAAACGCAAAAAGACTTCGGTTTTACCAGATCCCGTTACACCATGAAGCAGTGATACCATCTTTTCTGTACTTGTGATCTTAGAAATCGCATTTTTTTGTTCGATAGTTAAAGAATGCATCACATCCGCAATTTCACTTACATGCGTATTTGAATCTTTAATTCTTTTTTCAATCCCTATATAGCCCTTTTCTAGTAAAACCTTTGTGATGGATGGACTTACTTTTCTAAGTTCACTCATCTTACATGGATAATTAAACATTTCAAGCACTTCTTTTTGTCGAGAAGTCAATGCTTCATTCGACTCTTTTAAAACCGCATAATCTTCATAGATGATTTTTGAATGCTTACTAGAAGGACGCAAAGCTGGTGGAAGCATTGTTTTATAACAAGTCACTTTCGAACTCGCATAAAAATCAGCCATATAATTTGCCAATAACTTTAATTCGTTATTCAATAAAGGCTTTTCATCTATGACTTCAATAACAGGTTTAATATTTTTAAAATCGCTTTCTACCTCAATTTCTTCGACAAATCCTACAAGCGTTCGATTGTTGAATTCAACACGGACTCTACATCCAACTTCAACATCTTGCTCACAAGAGTAAGTAAAGGTATTGCGTAGGCGATTGTATTCTACATATACATTAATCAGCATGCATCTATTATAACATCATTCTCGATTTGACATTTATATTTATTTTAGTATATTTGGACATAAGGAGATAGGTATGTATATTTTTATTGGAATTTTAAACATTCTTTGTGGTATTATCATTGGATTGATTGCAAAACCTTTCAATAATCAAGTTGTGGATATTTGTATATCCTTATTATTCTTTGTGAATGGTATCTTAGACATTCGAAAGGCCATTAAAAACGAGTAAAAGCACCAAATAAAACGGTGCTTTTATACTTTCATCCAATAATTTTCTAATTGATGAAATATTCCTAACACAAAAACAGTATCTTCTCTTATATCAAATACTAAGATATATTTCGTCTTTGGAATTATCGCAATCCGATACCCTTTCATAGAAAGATATCTATCTCTTATCAACGAAAACTGGTATGGATTGTCAATTAAACGATCATTAATACATCCTATGTGATTCAATAATCGTTTAGCAGTATCTTTACACTTATATTTATTTATTAATTGATAAATAAGATCATCCAATAATTCCTCTGCTCGTTTCGTAATAATCAAATTATAGGCCATACTTCTTTCTCATTTCTTGAATGGCTAATTTTGCATCTTTTGTCTCTCCAATATCAATTTGGTATTCAGAAATCGCAATATCTTGGTACATTTCAAGTTTTTTCAAAGTTGATTCATACTTTTCAATACTCATGATTACCATATCTCCATATCCGTTTTTTGTTACAAAAATAGGTTCATCCGTTTTGTGACATAAATCAGATATTTCAGAAGTATTTTTTAATTCTTTAATTGGTATTATTTGTGGCATATTATTATCTCCTTTTTATGCCTATATTATACCACAATTATCCTATCGTTTAGGGATTGAAACATAGGACAAATAGCTTTTGTATCTAAAATTTCCAATAGTGCTTGTATTTTCTTATTCCCAATTATAAGTATACAAAAGATTTATTAATGAATATACAAGCTTAAATTCAATCTTTGTAAAATATGTTACACCATTCTTAAGCATGCACACACTTAAAGGAAAATATTATTATGAAAACCATTCAAAGAACACTCAGAATTTTTATAATCCTCTTTTCCATGCTTATTTCACCAATTCAAGCAAAGGAAAACTCTTCATCAAACTAGATGGAGAATATTTCAAAAGATATAAAACTGAGTGAATTATCGATTCCAGGCACACATGATTCAACCGCACAATATGTAAATTTGAGTCCAATCTTTCAATGTCAAGATACAGACATTCAAACACAATTAGAAGATGTCTATCACTATTTAGACATACGATTGGTTTTAAAGAATGATAATCTTTTCTTAAAACACAACTTTGCCAAATGCAGAAAAGACAAATCTTTATTTTCAAGACCACTTACTTTAGATGATGTATTTAGAAGATGTCTACTTTTTTCTTGGATCAAAATCCATCTGAAGCAGTGATTTTTTGTGCGAAGAAAGAAAATAGTAAGGATGATCTAAATAAGGTAAAGTCCATATTAAATTCTAAAATCCCTACAGATTCTTTTCTTCCATCCATACGAATTCCAACACGAAATGAAGTTCGTGGTAAGATTGGTTTACCAAAGAAATATAATTGGCAAAAAAAAGAATTATGGCATCCTTCTTGTTGATTTTGCAGATCAAGAATTAGCACACAAAATTTATTCTACAAATTAAAAGAGTCAAAGCATTTTATTTCGCTTTGACTTTCTTTTGTCTTAATATCTCAAAACTAAATACAGCAGCAGCACTCGCTGAATCTAAGGCATTTCTAAAATCTCTTCCATATTCTACGACTATATTTTGTTTGGAAGCTGCCGTAATGGTTGAGCTAAGTCCTCTTAAAGCTCCGCCTAGGCATAAACAAAAATCCGATTCAAAAGTATAGTCATAGAGTCCTACGGCATCTTTTCTGTGGGCACAAAGAATTGGAAGGTTATTCTTTTTACAATAGTTTACTAATTCTTCATCCGCATCCACAAAATAAATAGGTAACTTTTCATAAGCACCGGCACTTGCCTTTAGAATGGTTTGTTCGGCAAAGCTCCAGTCTCTTTTTGGAAGAATCATTGCATCACAACCAGATGCATATAAAGTTCTTGAAATACTTCCTAAATTATATGGATCTTCTACACCGTCGATGTAACAAAGAAATCCATGGATATGTGTTTCAATAAGTTGAGGAATCTGTTTTTCTTCAGCTATAAGTAACACTCCACCATGTGTTTTACCTGTTGCCAATTCATTAATTTCCTCACGCGAACAAAATACAACTTCGCACCCACGACTTTTCGCAATTTTAGCCAAATATCTTGTATCTTTCGTATTCTTTTTCTTATCAATATATAGTTTTTTACAATTACGAGAACCTGCTTCTAATAGGGCTTTGCAGGAAATGGCCCCTTCAAATATTTTTTCCATAGGACTATTATAATGGCTTTTATAATTTTTTTCTAGATGGTATTATATAAGGTATGGAAGGAGTCTTACTTAATGCATTTTAAAATAACCCAGGAAATGAAACAAAGAATCATCGTTTATTCTGCTTCATTGATTATTGCGATTCTTTTCTTCACAATATTAAATCGATTTAAGGATATAACACGATCCATTCAGTTCATAATAACAATTCTATTCCCTTTCCTTCTTGGAATTGGTTTAGCGTTTATATTGAACAATCCGCAAAAATGGGTTGAAAACAAATTATTAGCTAATGCACCTATGCAAAATAAACATAAAAGAATTTTATCGACAGGTATTGTGTTTATTCTAACTATTGGATTTCTAATCTTGTTTTTCTCTATTATCATCCCGAATACGATTGATTCTGTACGACAATTTTCTAAAAATATTGCGATCTATTCTGACACTTTAATTGGATACACGAAAGATTTTGCGTATAAATTAAACATTTCAGAAAAACAAGTTGAACAATTGTTGATCAATTTTGATATCACAAAGAAAATCACAAGCGTTTTAACGGAATCCATTCCTAAAATCGCATCTTACTCATACAGCTTTGTGAAAGGATTTATCAATATTATTTTAGCATTAGTTTCTGCATTCTACATTTTATTAGACCGCGAAACATTAGTAAAAGGAATCAAAAAATTAAATTATTCTTTATTTGACAAAAACTTTGCGAACTATTTAACACTATGGACAAATGATGCGAAAACTGTATTTGAACAATATATTGTTGGAAACATCATTGACTCATTTATTGTCGGTGTCATCTGTTACTTTGGAGCCCTAGTATTAAAGCTTCCATATACAAGTATGATTGCCCTTATTATTGGTGTCACAAATGTAATTCCAGTATTTGGACCATTCTTAGGAGCTATTCCCGTCATCATTATCTTATGTTTGATTGACCCATTCTCAGCCTTGATTTTTACAATCTTTATCTTCATTCTTCAACAGTGCGATGGAAACATCATAAAACCGATTGTTCTTGGAGATAAACTTGGAATGTCAGGCTTCTGGATTTTATTCTCCGTTACTGTTGGTGGTGCATTATTTGGCGTTGTTGGAATGTTCTTAGGTGTTCCTATATTTGCACTCATCTATGCAGGTGTACATGATTATATTCAAGTTCGATTAAGAAACAAAAAAATTACAATCAACGATAAAGCAGGAACAATTGATTAGTTTCCTGCTTTTTACGTGCAATTTTTAAAAAAATGTGTATACTTATGTAAGTTAGGAGGAACTACCTTTGAATTTTATAGACATTATTTTAGATACAATACACGATACATGGGCTATGCTACCATTATTGTATATTACTTATTGTATATTAGAAGTTTTCGAAAGAAAGAATACGCAAGACGATAAACTCTTCTTTGGACTACAAAGACTTGGACCCATTCTAGGCGCAATAGTTGGATTGATTCCCCAATGTGGATTTAGTATTCTAGCCGCTATGTTGTTTGTTCAAAATAACATTACCCTAGGAACTTTAGTCAGTGTTATGATTGCGACAAGCGATGAAGCCATTCCAATCCTTATTAGTAATCCGAAGATGTATTCATCTCTACTTGGTATTTTAGGATTAAAACTTGCCATTGCGATCATCGTTGGATTATTTACCGATCATGTATTATTTCGCAAACAAAAAATCCTCCGCTTCGAAGATATGGAAGAAGAGGATTATGATGAAGACGAATATGAGGAAGAAGAAAATTCAGGATCAAGCTGTCCATGTTGTTATCCTGAATATCCATTATGGATCAGTGCCTTATTAAGATCTTTAAAAATCTATGTATTCATCTTTATTACTAGTTTTGTATTAACACTATTAATGAAATGTATTGGAGAAAAAACATTATCTATGATCTTACTTCAAGATAATTTATTCCAACCAATCATCGCCGCACTATTTGGCTTTATTCCAAATTGCGCAGCTACAGTTGTTCTAACACAACTCTATACAGCTGGCGAATTGTCATTTGGATCCTTACTTGCAGGACTTATCACAAATGCAGGACTAGGTTTAATCGTGATGATTCGTTACGAAGCAAGAAAGAAAGATATTTTAAGAACCATTTCCATCCTATTTATAACAGGTGTTATCGTAGGCATTGGATTTATGTTATTGTAGCCACAAATGTGGCTATTTTTTTTATCTTTGCGGGAAAATCCAAATTTCAAAATGTTCAATGTCATACCAGAACAAAAGAATAAGTATGGCAACCGCAAATAACAAAATATAAAAGATAATAGAATTCAGCTTTTGCGAATAATTCTGTTCATTCAATTCTGGATGTTCCTCTAATTCAGCCAATCGCTTCTTCGCTATTTTATCAAGCCAACTCATGGTTACCTCTACTTAGACTAATATTGGAAAATGAAATGGAAATATATCAATTTCCGGATGATTCCATTGATACCAAAGTGCTAAAACGAATGCAGCTAGTAAGATAACAATTACATAGAATTTAATATCCTTCGTCATTTTATTTCCCTTTTCTTCAAAATCATGCGAATTCAATTCTGGATGTTCATCCAATTCTTTGATTCTTTTTTTTTTCTTTCAATCCAGCTCATAGAATGTACCTCTCTTTTATTATATTTTAATCATTAAATTTATATACAAATATGGTAAACTTGGTTATTGTGCTGACCAAATAAGTACGAAAAAAGCTAGAAACTTTTGTTTCTAGCTATCTTTTCCAAAAAATGGTGGGGACGGTGGGACTTGAACCCACACGGGATTTCTCCCAACGGATTTTAAGTCCGTTGCGTCTGCCTATTCCGCCACGACCCCATGTAATTGGAGGTTCCGATCAGATTTGAACTGATGATCACAGAGTTGCAGTCTATTGCCTTACCACTTGGCTACGGAACCGTTTCGTTGACTGCCCATATATAATACCTCAACGCAAAATAAAAAGCAAGAAAAAAATTTATTTTTTTTACATTTTTTTAAAAACCATACATTTTTCATTTTTGGTTGAACTTATTTGACAAATGACCTATTATAATGTGGTCAATAAACAAGAGGTATTTTATATTATGCAACACATTATTCACCAGCTTCAAAAAGAAAAGAAGCTAAGACTATTAACGTCGACCATAATGATTGTATTTAGTGCTTTTATGCAATGTTATATCATGAATGTATTTATGGCGCCGTGCAATTTGATCTCAGGAGGATTTACAGGACTTGCTCTATTAATCAATAAAGTCTGTGCTCTAGTAAACATTAATTTTCCTACTCAAGTTGGAATCATCGCTTTAAATGTTCCAGCAGCCATTCTATGCTACAAACACATCTCACCCAGATTCACATTTTTGAGTTGTGTGCAATTCTTTCTAGTATCCTTCTTTATTTCTATCTTCCATTTTGAACCCTTCTTTGAAGATCAAATCTTAAACGTTCTATTTGGAGGCTTCTTATGGGGCTTCTCCATTTCCCTATCCCTAAGAGCTGGAGGATCTACTGGAGGAACAGATTTCATTGCCCAATACGTTTCTAGTAAGATTCATAGAGGCATATGGGACTATGTATTCTTCTATAACTGCGCTATGATTGTTATCTTTGGATACTTATGTGGATGGATCTATGCAGGATATTCCATTCTATTCCAATTCTTATCTACAAAGACAATCTCATCTTTATATCAACGCTATGCACAAATTACCGTTGAATTTACGACAAACGATCCAGACCCAATTATCGATGCCTTTATGGCCACTTGTCGTCATGGTATGAGCGTATTTGAATGTTATGGAGCATATAGCCATCGTAAGTATTATGTATGTAAAGCCGTTATTTCTACTTATGAATTAAGAGATGTTGTCGATAACGTAAGAAAAGTTGATCCTAAAGTATTGATCAATACTTACAATACAGTAAACTTCTACGGAAACTTCTATCAAAAACCTTTGGAGTAGTATTACACTACTCCATTTTTATTTTCATTGAACATATAAAAAAGGAAATGTATCATTAAAACACATTTCCTTTTCATCTACTTATTATTACGATTTCCCATGCCAATCAATTGTAAGATTCTTAAGAAGATATTCAAGAAATCCAAATACAATTGTAATGCCATGAAGATGGCAATCTTATCTTGTGCTACGACAGAACCATCCGATTGAATCAACAATCGATTCATTCTTTGAACATCCCAAACGGTGATGCCTGTAAAAATCAATAGAGTAAGGATAGAAAGTAAGCGAACATCCATACTGACTCTAAATAGCATCATAAAGCATTGTGTAATAATCAATACAAAAAGTCCAATCATACATAATGAGCCAAAGCTTGTAAAATCTTTTTTAGATGTTGTACCAATAACAGCTAAACTAATAAAGTAAACTGCACTGACTAGAAAAGCAGTACCAATTGTAGCTACATCATATACATAGCCAATCGAAGTAAGTGAAACACCCATACAGATGGCATAAAGCACTAACATAACCTTCATACCTATACTTGATGTAGATCTTGCCATAGATACACCAAAGGCAATCGACAAGATAAATGGTGCAATCACAAACAACATAAATAGAAATGGCATTGTACTTAATAAAATCAATAAAGCATTTGTAGCATATAGACCATAAGATACAATTGCTGTAATGGATAAGGCAATAGCCATCCATGCATAAGACTTCAACAAAGCACTTTTTAAAGTGCTTGTTGAATAATAATTCATAGAATCGTTGTTAAACATATTAATCCTTTTTCTGGATAAATTCTAATAATTGCTGAGCTGCAATATTTAAACCTTTACGGTTTGATTTATCGAATCCTAAGTGCGTATAGATTTCACCTACAAATACTCCATTATCTTCTAGAGCCTGGAACATTGTGTCGATGATTGGTTCGCAAAGTTCTTGTTTTTGCATAGGACCAAATGGGTTTGCGAAATATGTAGTTGAAATACCAACTTCTTGAGTAGTACCCAAAGCCATACGTTTACCTAATTTACAAGTATCTTTTACTTCTTGTACAGTTAATTTCTTTAGACCAAATTCATTTGTGTAGTTGTTTGCGTACGCAAATAAGTCAATTTTATGGTTGTGAACAACAACACGATATGGAGCCGCTGGCTGAATCATACGTGCGTTTGGATTTTCTGGAGCCATGAAAATTGAACGGTCCATGTCACGATATGGAGTACCTGGATCCAAGTCATCTAGACGAATGAAGGCACCAATTTCAGTACCCTGACCATATGGAACACCATCTTCTAAGTGAATTGTTCCCATATCATCAAATACAACTTCAACTTCACGAATCATATCTCCAGCTGCCGCTTTTAATGCTTCAATTGATTCCGATTTACCAGCACCACTATCACCCATCAACATGATACCTTTCTTTGTTCCATCCTTTAAATAGATGTTTACGAAAGCACCATGGATTGGTAACCATCCCTTTTTCATTTGTGCCAAGTTGTGTAATGTCAAACACATTTTCTTTAAATATCCAAAGTATTCGATACGAGGATTATCACTGATACATCCCACCCAAATATCATTGGCTTTATCATAATAGAAGTTTGTATCGTCATTTCCGTCATCGTTACCAAAAATAACAACTAAATCTGGTTTTTGTGCACTTTCTTCTTTAGTAGCTAATTCAAATAAGTTAGCCATACTCAGTGCACTTGACATATATTTTGAGTTGAAGTATACGAAACATAATAAAGCTCCAACTTTACAAGGATAACAGAACCAGTTTGATTCTCCCTTTTTGAAATATGTCATAGGCTGTGTATCAATTTCAGTAAACATACCTGTACGTTTACTTGATTTTGGATGCAAAATCATTGGAGTTCTTAACATTACAGTATCGATCATTGGAATATCTTGTAAAGCTGCATATTCATCAGCCCATACTTTATCCAAAGTGTGAACAGAGAAACATGCATTTGTTCCAGCTTGAACCTGACGATACACTAAGTTTGGTCTTCCCATTAATTTTTCTTCAAACAAACGATATGTACGAAGTAATAAATCATTTGAAGCTGAGTCAAATGCCACTAATGTATTAATACCAAAATCCGTTGAATTATCACTCTTCATATATCCAAAACGTTGTAAAGAACGCCAAGTACGATATATCTCTTCAATAACATCTAAAGTTGCATCTTTATCTGAAAGATAATATTCATCTTTTAATTCTTCACAAGTAAAGATTGACAATAAACGTAAGAAATGACAGAAATCATAAGCTGCTTCTTTAGAAGATAATTCACCATTTTTTGTCAAATAAGCATACATATTCGCATTATCTGTTTCCTGATATTCAATGAAATATTGAACGAATTTTGCGAATGTATGAGACTTTAATAAAACCTCACGACTCTTTGGATACGCCAAATTGTAGTTGATAATAACCTGATTGTTAAAAATTTCAATTTTATTCTGCATAATTACACTCCTTTAACTATGACTAATATACATGAAAAACCTTTGAAAGTAAATGTGATTCTAAATTTTTTGTTTATATCTCAAGTACAAGCGTTTACATGGCAAATACTTTTTCGATTTCAGAATATACATCCTCAATCGCAATTTCACTCTTTTCACCTGTATAACGATCTGTCCACTCTAATTTTCCTTCTTTGACACCACGACCTACCGTAATACGATAAGGAACACCAATCAATTCCATATCTTTAAATTTAACACCTGGACGCTCATTACGATCATCTAAAATAACCTCGAACTTATGTTCTTTACAATATTCATATAGATCATTGGCAATCTTAACTTGTTCTTCATCCTTTAAAGATACTGGAACAATCGCAAGTCTAAATGGTGCAATTTCAATTGGCCATTTAATACCAAAATCATCATGATGCTGATCTGCAACGGCAGCCATACATCTTTCTAGACCAATACCATAACTTCCCATCCAAACTGGCTGTAATTGGTTGTTGGCATCTGTATAGTAAAGATTCATACTCTTCGAATATTTAGTACCCAATTTAAATAAGTTACCAACTTCAATACCATGTTGGAAAGTTAATTTCTTGCCACACTTAGGACAAATATCCCCTTCTTTTACCTGACAAAGATCTGCCACTTCAACAGGCGTAAAATCTTTACAGTTCACATTCTTAATGTGACGATCTGATTGGTTAGCGCCTACAATGAAGTTTTTCATATGCTTGATTTGACGATCCATATAGACTGGACAATCAATACCGACTGGACCTGCAAAACCAACACGAGCATGTGTAACTTGTTCTACTTGTTCAAAGCTAGCAAGCTCCATTTCATTCGCACCCAATAACTTCAATGCCTTTGTTTCATTCAATTCACGATCACCAGGAATACAGAATGCGATGACTTTTCCATCTACATTATAAAGTAATGTTTTGACAAAATCACTTTCCTTCTTACCAAAGAAAGCAGCTACTTCTTCAATTGTCTTCGCATTAGGTGTATCAACAACTTCCATAGAAAGTTCTTCTTCACAAGAATCTTCCATTGTGTCTACTACTTCTGTGATTTCTAAGTTGCTCGAATAGTCACAACCAACACAGCCAACAACAACATCTTCACCAATACTTGATAGAGCCTGATATTCTTCAGATAATAAACCACCCATAGCTCCCGTATCCGCTTTAACGATTTTATATTCCAATCCTAAACGATCCATGATACGGCAATATGCATCATACATTTTATTGTATGCCACATCCAATCCAGCTTCATCCACATCAAATGTATACGCATCCTTCATGATAAATTCACGAACACGAATCAATCCATAACGAGGACGCGTTTCATCACGATATTTCGTTTGAATCTGATATAAGTTATATGGGAAATCCTTATAAGATTTACCATCCATACTACTCGCTACCGCAAACAATTCTTCATGAGTAGGACCTAACACATAACGCTTATTATAACGATCACTTAATGAAAACATATTAGAACCAAATGCTTCACGACGACCCGATTGTACATATACATCTTCCGGAATCAACGCTGGCATCAATAATTCTTGTGCATCTTTCGCATCCATTTCTTCACGAATAATATTTTCAACTTTAGAAAGAACTTTCTTTCCCATAGGCATGATCATATAAATTCCGTTTGAACATTTCTTGATCATTCCTGCACGCACCAATAAATTACTTGATACGCTATCTTCATCTTTCGCATTTTCTCTTAATGTATAAAAGAAACTCTGACTTAATTTCATCTTTACTTACCTCTTCCACTATCTAATCTTACGAATCATTGCATCGACTTCAATAGGCCCAGACCACTTCGTATATACGATCTGCATCGGCTTATTACAAGCCTCTAATACATTCTTGTCACTATCATATACATCTGAAACATGTACGATCGTACTTTGAATGTGAGGACCAAATATTTCTAAATCTTGATTTGGCATAAAATGATTCTTCACCTGTAAAGTTGCCATCTGACTTTCCTTGTCATAATCTAGCACAATGGCTACATATTCCTGTGTTACTGTTTCATCATGATCTTGATACAACTGCACCTTATATCCAGGAAGCCCATTATAGAAGCCCGGTCCTGTCGGTCGGTTCTCTGCCTTTGCGATTTCCTTTTTTACACGCTCAATGATTTTTTCATCCGCATGACCATGCTCATAAATGTAATCAATCAACATACGATAACTAGAAACAACCGTAGCTAAATAATAAGCACTTTTCATACGCCCTTCAATTTTCAAAGACGCTACACCCATATGGATGAAATCCTCAATATAATCAACTGCTTGTAAATCCTTTGAAGACATGGAGAATAAATTTGTTGGATCACTAAGTTCGGTTTCACCATCCATCAAATGATATTTCCAACGACAACTTTGTGCACATCCACCACGGTTTGCATCACGAAGTGTCATATGATTACTCAATACACAACGTCCTGAAAAAGAAATACACATACCTCCATGAATAAAAACTTCAACAGGAAGAATATTCTCTTCACAAATCGAACGAATATCATTCATTTGACATTCTCTTGCCAATACGACACGATCCATACCCTTTTCTTTCCAAAATCTTACAGCACTTGAGTTTGTAGAAGAATGCTGCGTAGATACATGCACTTCAAACTTGCAACCAAGCTTTTTTGCCAACATCATAATAGATGGACTTGCCACAATGATCGCATGCACACCAATCAAATCCAACGTTTTTAAATAATCTTCAATACCATCTAGATCCGATTCATGTGGAAGCATATTTACAGTTACATGCACACGACTATGATGTGCATTCGCAAATTTGACTAATTCTGCAATCTCATCAATGGAAAAATTACTAGCACGAGAACGCAAACTAAACTGTTTACCACCAATATATACGGCATCCGCCCCATATAAAATCGCAATCTTTGCCTTTTCTAAATTTCCAGCAGGAGCTAATAATTCAATTTTATTCACTTACTTGCTCCTCCTTTTTCTTAATTGTCTCTTCTAAATACCAACGATTGCTTGACTCATCATCCGTAATTTTAATGCCTTGTAAAGCCAAATCATATAAACCTAAGATTTCAACGGTCCAATCATCATCAAAGAATAAAGAATCAATGCGGAAGCGGTGCATTCCTACATCTGTAAAATCCCACATTTCCTGTAATGAATTGATTGGCATTTCACTAAAGATATGCGTACCCGTTTCATCTTGTACGATTGGCATACGTTTGTCACGCGTTTGTTCAATCAAATCATAATGACACGGTAATGAACATACCGGTTTATTCACAGCTTCTAAATAGTTAGTGACTAAAGGCCTTCTTGAATAAAGAATCGAGAAATAGCCATGCACTAAAATTTCTATATCCGGATTATGCGTACCAATACTTACCACTTCTTCAAGACTTAATTCATGTGCCAAAGATACAGATTGAATCCCCAAAGACATATAGAAATCAACATCTGCACTGGAAGCTACCAATGTTTCGGGTTGATAAATCAATTTGGATTCAATCCCCAATTGTTTTGCCTCATAATATAGACCTTCATCCGCATAATAAATACCATCTACATCTAATTCTTTAAAAATAGAAAAGTATTCACGAACACCCGATAGATCTTCATCCATACATAATCTTAAAAAGTTGATATATAATTTTAGGCCAAGCTTTTTACACTTCTTCTTCCAAAGCTGTAAATCCTCTTTTTTCACTGTAATACTTGAACGAATCGAATAATGTTCAACACCAATGATTACGGCATCCGCCTTAGCCCTTTTTAATTTTTCTAATGAATCAATAGAATGAATTGTTGTTATAAACATAATTACTCCTTATTAAAACATACAGATTTATTTTACCACAAATGTGATTTTATGCCTACTTAACCTCCTATTTAAATCGGACTTAATTTCATGTATACTATGAATATGAACAAACAAACATTAACTGAAAGATTTGAAGATTATACTGAAGACACCAAACAAGAAAAAATATGGTCGGATGAAATCATTGGTGAGGAAGAATTGTAGAAAAAAAGAATGCCATTATGACATTCTTAACTAGGCTAGTTCAATCTAGTCTTTTTTAATGAATTCAACCAATTCTTTAGCCGAATATACGACATAATCTGCCAAAGGACCACTTGCCTGATGATGACGATTAAAATGAATCGTCTTCATGCCTGCGTTTTTTGCTCCTTGCATATCATTGATGTAGTTATCCCCTACATAATACCATTCATGAATATCTTCCTGCATCGCTTCCATACACTTTTTAAAGGCATTCACATCCGGCTTCGCGACACCAATTTGACCACTCGTAAATACATTTTCAGTTTTAAAATAATCAAAGACATGAAGTACTTCTAATTTCATTCTTTGATGCGCGTCCTCTCCATTTGTTAGAATCGCCAGTTCATCTTCACAATTCGTGAAATAATCAATCAATGGTGCATCCATTTCAATATGATGCTGATAATATTTATAGCGAGACTGAAACCCTACAGCTTTTGAATGAGAAAATCCAATATCATACTTTTCACAAGCTTTTTCAATACGATAAATGCCAGATTCATCAATCGTAATCTTTCCTTGTTGTAGATCATCAAAAATCATATCTCCAAACTTACGATAATCCGCATAAAATTGATTCATATCCACATCTACATTTGGAAGAAATTCTTCCATGCATTTGCGAAATGGCCAAGATAAATCATAAAGGGTATCATCACAATCAAACATTAATTTCTTCATATAATCACCAGATGAAATATAACATAAAAGTGAAGATTCGACTACTGAATCTTCACTTGATTTAAACATTTACGAACATGACCAGACTGTCCAGTTACCTCTTCATTTTCTATCAAAGATAAGTGCACAGCTTCTTTACAAGATTCAATCGCTGCATCAAATACAACATTGATCTTATTATCATTGATTTGTTTCAAAGCATGGATTTCTTCATTCCCAAAACGATTTGCGGTACTAAACGCAATCGCAATATCCCCAGAACCATTGCCCATATGCGATCCAGTTAAAGCTAAACCGACTGGCATTCTGTTACAAACTCTATGAAGCTGACGATCACTTAATGGAGCATCGGTCGCAATGATCATCATAATCGAACCTTTTTCTTGTTCTAAAGGCAATTGATTCCCCTCTACTTTATCTAACAAATATTGTTCTCTTAAACCAAAATTAGAGAGTACAAGTACACCTAGAGTATATGTATTTCCATCAATCTCAAAGACTCTTGAACTTGATCCAATACCACCTGACATTTCAAAACAAGACATGCCTCGACCTGCTCCAACACTGCCAAGTTCAAACTCTTTTTTACAATCAGCATACGCATCATATACATCTTCTTTTGTAACAACACAATCACGAATCGAATTTAAATAACCATCGTTACATTCTCCAACGACAACGTTTACACTTGTTAAATCTTCATTTTCTTTAACCATGATATCCACTAAGGCTTGTTGAACAACGCCCACATTTAAAGTGTTTGTCAAACAAATATAGCTTTCTAGTGTTCCCAGCTCCATTATTTGTGGTAGGCCTGTCGTCTTTCCAAAACCATTAAGAATGCTGCATCCACAAGCTAACTTTTGATGAAACACATCTTCAGCCGTACGAATAAATGTTACACCTGTTTGATGAGTTCCTGAACAAATTGTTTTATGTCCAACCAATACACCTTCTACATCTGTAATTCGATTTAATTTTCCTTTTTTCATAATTAAACACCTCTTAAAAACTATTATAGTGAAATTTAAAAAAATTTCACAAAAAAAAGAAGCCGAAATTAATCAGCTTCTTTATTCATTTCTTACTTGTAAAGTTCTACTAAACGTTGTAAGTGTTCGTAACGTTCTTTAGCTACTTCTTCTGATTTAGCAAATAATTTTTCTGCTCTTTCAGGGAATGGTTTCACTAAACGAGTGTAACGAGATTCGTTGTGTAAGAAGTCTTGGTAAGTTCCATCTCCTTCTTTAGAAGTTAATGTGAATGGGTTCTTTCCTGCTTCTTTCTTAGCTGGATCAAATGAGAATAAGTTCCAGTATCCAGATTTAACAGCTTTCTTCATTTCATCTTGACAGTGGTTCATTCCACCCTTAGCAATACCGTGTAATTCACATGGTGCATAACCGATGATTAAAGATGGTCCTGGATAAGCTTCTGCTTCAGCAATACATTTAACTGCTTGTGCAGGGTTAGCTCCAAGAGCGATTTGTGCTACATAAACGTATCCGTAGCTCATTGCGATTTCTGCTAAAGATTTTTTCTTCATTTCTTTACCAGCTGCAGCGAACTGACAAACTTCACCGATGTTAGATGCTTTAGAAGCCTGTCCACCAGTGTTTGAATACATTTCTGTATCGAATACCATAACGTTTACATTTTCACCTGATGCAAGAACGTGGTCTAATCCACCAAATCCGATATCATAAGCCCATCCGTCTCCACCGAAGATCCAAACAGATTTCTTAGCTAAGTATTCTTTCTTGTCTAATACAGCTTTAGCATCTGGACATCCAGCTTCAGCAGCTTTTTCTACTTCTACCAATAATGCCTTAGTTGCTTCTGTGTTAGTACGAGTATTTTCTTTAGTTTCCATGAATTTTTCGAATGCAGCCTTGAATTCAGGAGTTGCTTTTTCGCTTTCGTTCATAGCACCTAATTTTTCGATAGCTTGTTCACGTAATACTTTTTGTCCTAATTGCATACCGAATCCGTGTTCAGCATTGTCTTCGAACAATGAGTTAGCCCATGCTGGTCCTTGTAAACTATCTTTGTTTACTGTATATGGAGATACAGATGCTGGACCACCCCAAATAGAAGAACATCCAGTCGCATTTGATACATACATGTGTTCACCGAATAATTGAGTAATTAAACGAGCATATGATGTTTCAGCACATCCAGCACATGATCCTGAGAACTCTAACAATGGTTGGTTGTATTGAGAACCCTTAACAGTATCATCAGCAAATCCAGAATCTTTCTTAGAAACGTTAGCTACTAAGTAATCGAATACTGGTTGTTGTTCAGCTTGAGATTCTTGAGGTACCATCTTAATAGCTTGTGTTGGACATACAGTGATACATTCACCACATCCCATACAATCTAATGGAGATACGCTCATTGTATATTTAAATTCTGTAGCTTTTGGTTTAACATCAGCTAATTTGATTTGTGCAGGAGCAGCCTTCACTTCTTCTTCGCTCAATAAGAATGGACGAATAGTAGCGTGAGAACATACGAATGCACATTGGTTACATTGAATACATTTTTCAGCATCCCATTCAGGAACTGTAACAGCTGTACCACGTTTTTCGTAAGCACTAGCACCAGTTTCCCATTGACCATCGATGTTACCAACGAATGCAGATACAGGTAATGAATCTCCATCCATTTTGTTAACTGGTTCCATGATGTCTTTAACCATCTTAACTGTTGCAGGACGTCCTGATAATTCAGGTCTTGGTGCATCAGCTTCTGGGTTAGCCCAAGATGCAGGAATTTCAACTTTGTGAGTTGCACCTACACCAGCATCGATAGCTTTGTAGTTCATTTCTACAACTGCATCACCCTTCTTAGAGTAAGATTTCTTAGCAGCTGCTTTCATGTAATCTACGGCTTCTTCAATTGGCATAATGTTAGCTAATTTGAAGAATGCTGATTGTAAGATTGTGTTTGTACGTTTACCCATACCGATTTCGATAGCTTTATCGATGGCATTGATTGTGTACAATTGGATATTGTTGTCTGCGATATATTTTTTAGATTCAGCAGGCATGTGTTTGTCTAATTCTTCGTCTGACCATTGGCAGTTGATCATGAATACACCACCAGGTTTAACGTCTTGAACCATCTTGTATCCATTTACTACATATGAAGGGTTGTGACAAGCTACAAAGTCAGCTTGGTTAATGTAGTATGGGCTACGGATTGGCTTGTCTCCAAAACGCAAGTGAGAAATTGTGATACCACCTGTTTTCTTAGAGTCATATTGGAAGTAAGCCTGAATGTATTTGTCAGTGTGGTCACCGATGATCTTAGTAGAGTTCTTGTTAGCACCTACAGTACCGTCTCCTCCAAGACCCCAGAATTTACATTCAACAGTTCCTGGAGTTGAAGTGTTAGGAGCTGGTTTAACTTCTGGCAATGATAAGTTTGTAACGTCATCCACGATACCAATTGTAAAACGAGGTTTTGGTTCGTCTTTTAACAATTCTGTGTAAACAGCGAATACACTTGAAGGTGGAGTATCCTTAGATCCTAAACCATAACGACCACCGCAAAGAGTGATGTCATTTAATCCTGCTTCACGAAGTGTTGTAGCTACATCTAAGTATAATGGGTCTGCTAGAGCACCTGGTTCTTTAGTACGGTCAAGTACTGCAACTTTCTTAGCTGTCTTAGGAAGAACTTTTAATAAGTGTTTGCTTGACCAAGGACGATATAAACGAACCTTAACTAAACCAACTTTTTCTCCTTTTGCAGTTAAGTAGTCGATAACTTCTTCAGCAACGTCATTGATAGAACCCATAGCGATGATTACACGATCTGCTTCAGGATCTCCATAGTAGTTGAACAAGTCATAATTTGTTCCTAATTTTTCGTTGATTTTACCCATGTATTTTTCAACTACAGCAGGTAATTCATCATATGCAGTGTTACATGCTTCACGGTGTTGGAAGAAGATATCTCCATTTTCGTGAGAACCACGCATAGTTGGACGTTCTGGATTTAAAGCGTGTTTACGGAATTCCTCAACAGCTTCCATTGGACACATTTCTTTTAAATCTTCATAGTCCCATTTTTCGATTTTTTGAATTTCGTGAGAAGTACGGAATCCATCAAAGAAGTTAATGAATGGTACTTTACCTTCCAAAGCAGCTAAGTGAGCTACTGGAGATAAGTCCATAACTTCTTGTGGGTTAGTTTCACATAACATAGCGAAGCCTGTTTGACGACAAGCATATACGTCTGAGTGATCACCAAAGATGTTCAATGCGTGAGTTGCAACTGTACGTGCAGAAACATCGAATACACAAGGCAATTGTTCAGCAGCAATCTTGTACATGTTTGGAATCATCAATAATAAACCTTGAGATGCAGTGAAAGTATTAGTCAATGCACCAGCAGCTAATGATCCATGAACTGCACCAGCAGCACCTGCTTCTGATTGTAATTCACTTACAACTACTTGATTTCCAAAAATATTTTTTTGTCCAGCTGCAGACCATTGGTCAATAGAGTCTGCCATAGGACTAGATGGAGTAATAGGATAAATTGCAGCAACGTCTGTAAAAGCATACGCAACGTGAGCCGCAGCCGTATTTCCATCCATAGACTGTTTTGCTCTAGGCATTAATATTTCCTCCTTTATAGATATTCAATACCATAGTTTATTATACGAGCTTCATGTCAAATTTTAAAGATAAAATTCACTGTAGAGGTTAGTCTTATCTAATTTGTAAGCGTATAAAAAAGAGACGTAAACACTTGCTTACATCTCTATTTTCATTATTATTCTTTACCTAATAATTTGAACATGTTCTTTTTATAAACTTCAACACCAGGCTGATTGAATGGGTTTGAATCATTCATCAAAGTTGTCATTGCGATGGCCTTGAAGAAGAACATACACATATTACCAAAATCATAAGAAGTCATACCTGGCATAGTTAATAAGATATTTGGAACTCCACCAGTTTCTTCATGCGCTTGTAATGTTCCTTTGGCAGCCATTTTATTAGCCCAGTCAACACTCTTACCAGCTAAGTAGTTCATTCCATCTTCGTTTGCTTCATCATTAGGGAATGTTAAATCGATCATTGGTGTTTCAACATATAAGTTTGTTTCAAACAATACTTTCTTACCTTCCTGAACAAATTGTCCTAAAGAGTGTAAGTCTGTTGAGAAGCATACTGAATCCGGTAAAATACCCTTTCCATCTTTTCCTTCACTTTCACCAAATAATTGTTTCCACCATTCTGCAACCATCTGCATTTGAGGTTCATAGTTTACTAATAGTTCAACATCATATCCTTGATTTTGAAGAATACGACGAGCTACTGCATAACGATAAGCTGCATTCTTTTCAAGATCTGCATCTCCATATTCACCCATACCATCATGTAAACCTTTCATCAAAGCATCGATATCGATTCCAGCTACTGCGATTGGCAATAATCCAACTGGTGTAATTACTGAGAAACGACCACCAATATCATCAGGAATTACAAATGTTTCATATCCTTCTTTATCCGCTAAAGCCTTCAATGTTCCTCTAGCTTTGTCTGTAGTAGCGATAATACGATTTTTCGCATCTTCACCATATTTTTCTTCCATAAATTGTTTCAAGATACGGAAAGCCAATGCTGTTTCCGTTGTAGTTCCAGATTTAGAAATAACATTTACAGTAACTTCCTTATCTTTAATATAGTTCATAACTTGTGAAATATAAGTAGATGAGAAAGTGTTTCCCATATAAATAATTTCAGGCTTGTTGTCACCATATAAACCATTCATCATTTCAATGGCAGCACGAGCACCTAAATAAGATCCTCCAATACCACATACAACGAATACTTCTGTGTTTTCACGTACTTTTGCGGCAACCTCTTTAATGCGACTAAATTCTTCTTTATCATAATTGTTAGCCCAGTTTAGCCAACCGATAAAGTCGTTACCCTTACAAGTACCATTTTGTAAAGCTTCATCAATTGCGCGAACTTGATCTTGATAAGACTTTACATCTTCTTTTAAGAAAGCATGATTTAAATCTAACGTAATCATATTTATTTTCCCTCCATAGCTATCCTAAGGATGATTATACCACGAATTAACAATGTGTGATATAATGATTTTTGTTAGGAGTGTGAGTTTATGATACCATCATCCTTATATCCACTTGTTACAGCTCTTTTGAGCAATGTACTTGCACAAGTCGGAAAAACGGTCGTATATTATTATAGAACTGGCAAATGGGATTTACACTGGGTCATCGCAAGTGGCGGCTTTCCAAGCAGTCACTCATCAACCGTAACGGCCCTTTCCCTTTCCATAGGAATTCAGGAAGGCTTTGATTCAGCCATATTTGCCGTAACCACTATCTTTTCCTTTATCGTCATGTATGATGCATGTCACGTCCGCTATTATTCAGGTAAAAACATTGAATTAACGCAACAATTAGTCAAAGATTTACGTGAAATGACAGGACTTCGTTTTGATGATCCAATCTATCAAGAAAAATTAAAAAATGTTCTTGGTCATAAATTTGTCGAAGTCATTGGAGGATTTGTGGTAGGACTTATTGTCCCATTGATTTTATGTCCACTATTTTTATAAGTTAGGAGTGTTATTTTATGGATACTGTAGTAGATAGTAAAGCCGTTAATGATTGTTTAGATAAGATTCGTCCTTATATTCAACATGACGGAGGCGACATTGAACTATTAGGAGTTGACGAATTCAATGTTGTCTATGTTTCTTTCAAAGGCGCATGCCAAGGATGCATGATGGCCTCTGAAGATTTCTCAGGTGGAATCAAAGAATTATTACTTGAAGAAGTACCAAACATCCGTGATGTAGTACTAGTAGGTTAAGATATCGAAAGATATCTTTTTATTTTTAAAGGAGTTTTACCATGTACACCAAAGAACAATTAAGAAGGCTTTTGATTCCATTAATGTTCGAACAAGTTTTAACCGCATTAATGGGATCTGTTGACACCATTATGGTTACCAATATAGGTTCGGCCGCCATTTCTGCCGTCTCCCTTGTCGATTCATTAAATATTTTGATCATCAATATATTTGCCGCCATGGCAACCGGAGGCGCCATCATCTGCGCCCAATACTTAGGATCCAACCAAAAAGAAAAGGCTAACCAAGCCTTGAAACAATTGATTTTTTCTGTAACTCTTATTTCTATTCTGATTACCATACCCTGCATTCTATTCAGAAGACCACTATTAAGTCTGATCTTTGGATCCGTAGAAAAAAGTGTGATGGACAATTCTTTAAGCTATCTATTCATCACGGCACTATCCTACCCCTTCATCGCACTATACAATGCAGGTGCCGCAAGCTTTCGAACAAGTCAAAATTCAAGACTTCCCATGGCCATTGCGTTTGGCTCTAACATTCTAAATATACTTGGAAATATCTTTTTCATCTTTACCCTAAATTTAGGTGTAGCTGGAGCTGCCTTGTCTACACTTCTTTCTAGAATCATCACTGCTGCCATTATCCTGATCCTTTTAAAACAGCCCAAACAAGATTTATATGTCGATTCCTATTTAAGTATTCGTCCAGAAATTGAAACAATCACAAAAATATTAAAAATAGGTATTCCAACCGGCATTGAAAACGGGATGTTTCAATTTGGAAAACTCGTCATTCAATCCACTGTATCTACAATGGGAACAACGGCTATTGCCGCACAAGCTATGGTTGCCATGCTTGAAAGTTTTGCCTGTCAAGCAAGCATTGGTATTGGACTTGGCATGATGAGCGTAGTTGGAAAATGTGTAGGTGCAAAAGAATACGAACAAGCTAGACACTATACAATTTTACTCACAAAATATGCATGGATAGCCTGCTTTATATGTTGTGCAACGATTCTCTTTCCAATCAAACAAATCACAAGTCTTGCTGGAATGGAGACAGAAAGCGCAAAACTAGCCATTTGGCTAACACGCATTGTCTTCACTTATAAGATGATTTTCTGGACACCCTCATTCTTACCCGGCTATGGCCTGAGAGCGGCTGGCGATGTAAAATTTAGTATGATCACATCCACACTATCTATGTGGATTTGCCGAGTTGTAGTTACTATCTTTTTAGTTCATACTTTTCATATGGGCCCCTTAGCCGTATGGATTGGTATGGGGGTCGATTGGACAATACGCTCATTCATATTCTTAGCTCGTTTTAAATCGAATAAATGGCTAGAACATAAAGTCATCTAACACAAAAGGAGTAGTTCACGCTACTCCTTTTTAAAATCTAATTGTTCACAGACAGATGCATAAATATCTTGTTGTGTTAAAAGAGTGTCTATTAAATAATTTCTTTCAAAATCCCATTCTTTTAAGCCACGCAAATAAAATGCACGATCTCGATCTAATAGTACAAATGGAATCCGATTATTCTGTAGACATTGTTTAAACATAATCATTCGTCCAGTACGTCCATTTCCATCTCCAAACGGATGTATTCTTTCGAAACAAACATGAAATTCTACAATATCTTCAAATGATAAAGCCCCTTTATTTTGAAACTTTTCTAACAAAGCATCTAATTCCGTTTCAACATCCGCTGGTTTTGTCGTTTTAAAAGGATTTATCAGCCCAATCCCATTTTCTCTTACTTTAAAACCACCTACATTATAGGCTGGATTATCCTCATAAGACGTACCCCTTTTCAAAATCATATTCATTTGAATCATCATTTCTTTTGACAAAGGTTCATCCATAGTTTTTAACATATAATCAAACAACCGAAAATGATTTCGTGCTTCTAGTGCATCATCTAAAGGAACTAATTCTTTATCCTTAGGTTCAATAAACATATTATTTGTTTCAAATATTTGTTTTGTTTGATTCTTAGATAAATGAGAACCCTCTATTTTGTTAGAATGATACGCAAAGTTAATTTGTGTCCACACATACAAATCCGTATGTGAAATCAATTCATTTTTAATTTTTGTCATACTTCCTTTAATATTTGTTCCATGAAATACTGTAGTTGTACCTTCCACCAAGGCCAGTCATGATACACATCATAACCCCAGAAATCACACCAAGCCTCGATTTGTTGATCATAAAGGATGGAACTAAATTGTCTTAAAGATTCGACACATTCTTGTTCCCAATTGCCTTGTCCTACACAAAAGATCAATTTGGATTGTTTATACAATTCCATATAGGGATGGTCTAAAGACATATTTTTCATATAGGCACATGGATTATTATGATATGTATTTTCATCATGATAATTGCCATAGAATAATTCTGTATCATAAATACCAGATAGGGCTAATAAGGTATCGAATTGTGTAGGAAAACGGAAAATTAAATTTGCAGCATGCGTTGCCCCTAGACTTGCTCCAGTCACCATCCATTTATCATAGTTATTCATTTTCTCTTGTACACTAGGAATCAATTCTGAAAGAATATATTCAAACCACAACTCATGTTTCAACATACGCACCTTAGTATTATAAGGATAAGACCATGTTTCTAAATCCAAAGTATCACACGTTACGATAGTCAATTGATTGGATTCGATCCATTTAGAAACTTCATGAATCATACCTCGATCTTCCCATTCAAAGAAACGTCCATTTTGACTTGGAATAGCCAAACACAACTTACCGCCTTGACCATAGATTTTATATTCCATTTCACGATCCAAACAATTTGAATACTCTTTTATATATTGTACTTGCATGGTGTTACCCCTTTCATAAAATTTTTGTTTTATTATAGCACATTTTATTGAGTTTTAAGGTTTCTTGCTTTATAATTGTACTGTTTTTGACAGGAAAGTGAGTGACAGTATGTCCAATAAAGAAAAAATTCTTAACATTGCCGTTATCGCCCACGTTGATGCCGGTAAAAGTACGTTAGTCGATGCGTTTTTAAGACAAAGTGATGTATTCCGTGACAACGAAGAAGTTGTTAACTGTATCATGGACTCAAACGATCTAGAACGTGAACGTGGAATTACGATTTATTCTAAAAACTGTTCCGTTATTCATAACGGTGTAAAAATTAATATTGTAGATACGCCAGGCCACGCCGACTTCTCAAGTGAAGTTGAACGTATTATCCGTACCGTAGATACAGTTATCTTATTAGTCGATGCTAGTGAAGGTCCAATGCCTCAAACTCGTTTCGTATTATCAAAAGCTTTGGAAATTGGTCTAAAACCAATTCTATTGATTAACAAAATCGATAAGAAAGACCAAAGAGCTGAAGAAGTTGTCGATGAAGTTTATGAATTATTCTTAGACTTAAATGCGAACGACGAACAATTAGACTTCCCTATCCTTTATGGTGTAGCTAGAGAAGGACGTGTTCAATACGACCTTAAAACTCCAAGCGACAACATCGATCCATTATTCGATACAATCTTAAAACATTGTGATGTATATCCAGATATGGATGAAGAACCTCTTCAAATGCAAGTATCTGCCTTGGCATACGATGAATACATTGGTCGTTTAGGAATTGGACGTTTATATTCAGGTGTTTTAAAACAAGGACAACAATATATTCGTTGTAACCAATCTGGATTGAATGCCAAAGAAAGCTTATCTAAATTATTCGTATACAAAGGATTATCTAGAACAAGCGTTCCCGAAGCACATTCAGGAGATATCGTTGTTATTGCGGGTATGCCAGATATCAGTATTGGTGATACAATCTGTACAGCCGATCACATTGAACCAATGGAACACATTGAAATTGAAGAACCAACTCTATCTATGAACTTCCATGTTAACTCAAGTCCATTTGCAGGACAGAGTGGTAAATATGTGACAAGTCGTAACTTAAAAGAAAGACTTGAAAAAGAACTAGAAGTAAACGTTGGATTAAAGGTTGAACCAACCGATTCAGCTGATTGCTTCAAAGTCAGTGGTCGTGGTGAATTACACATTTCCGTATTAATTGAAAATATGCGTCGTGAAGGTTATGAACTAGCTGTTTCTAAGCCAGAGGTTATCCTACACAAAGATGAAAATGGACACAAAGTCGAACCAATCGAAGAAGTTGTATGTTTAGCTCCAGAAGAATATTCAGGAACAATCATCAACAAATTAAATCTTCGTAAGGGTGTTATGCAAGACATGTCTGAAGAAAATGGATATGTTAAAATCGTATATACAGCACCTACTCGTGGACTATTAGGTTTCCGTTCAGAATTTATCAATGATACACATGGTGAAGGTACATTAGTACGTCGTATTAGTGGTTATGAACCATATAAAGGAGAAATTGCACAACGTATGGAAGGTGCTATGATTTCAACTGAAACTGGTGAAGCAATGACTTATGCATTGTGGAACCTTCAAGAACGTGGTCAATTATTCATTTCTCCACAAACACCAGTTTATGAAGGTATGATCATTGGTCAAAGTTCTAAAAACATCGACTTAGATGTTAACCCATTAAAGAACAAGAAATTAACAGCCATCCGTTCAAGTGGTCGTGATGAAGCCATGTTATTAACTCCACCAAAAATCTTCTCCCTAGAAGAAGCATTAGAATGGATCAACGATGATGAATTAGTAGAAGTTACACCAGATGCAATTCGTATCCGTAAAAAAGGTTTAACAGCTTTAGATCGTCGTAACTTATATCGTCAAAAGATGAATGCTCAATAATTAAACGGATTCAAATGAGTGTCACAAATAGTGATGCTCATTTTTTTATGCTTATAATCACTAAACATTTTATCTTTTTTCATATATTAGTGAATGCTAGTCCAGAATAAGTTTTGAATTTCATACTCGCATAATCAGAATCACATCTCAAACGTTTTTTCCTTCACATTGGCCCTACTTGACCATTCCACATATTGTGAATCAATCATTTCAAACAAAAATCTCACTTAACCCTTGTTTCACCTTACACTTGCGTCGTATTTGTTGTAACTTTCATGTGCAGAATACGAAGTTATTCTAAAATCATCAATCCTTTCGAAAATTTACACCTTAAATTTACGACGTATACGACACTAGTATAAGGTGAACGATTTTTCAAAGACACTTATCTCGTATATTAAAAACTCCGAAACGCATCCAACACGAATATCATAGTAATGGCTCCTTCTTTTTTAGTTTAGTCACCTATATAGTAAAGAAGCTTTTCTTATATGAAGATTTCAGCCAATGGGTGATAAAAAAATTCGTAGATTTCCTTTAAGTTAGGAACATTCTACGAATTTTAATATTTCCATGAATAATTTAGGTACTTTTTATCTATTACTTATATAATCGACATTTTTCTTCTAGAAGTTTAAAATCATTGCATCTTTTTGTTAAAGAGTTTATTTTTCCACTTGTTTTTATTTTATAAACTAGAGAAGCATTTTTAATAATTTTTCCTTGAATAGATTTTATATATCGATATTCAGATTCAAGTAAAGATTTGTAATTTAAATCTTGTTCTTTTGAAAAATCTAAATAGGTATAGTCTTTAGATTGTACTGGGAACATATTATTTAGGTTTATTACACTATACGTTTTAATTTTAATAAAGTCTAAAGTTTCCTTCATTTGTTTATGTTTCACTTTGTACGAAGATAAAGGAGCAAAATAATCAATTCCATGTACTTTTAAAATGACTCCTATATACCCTATTATGAATTTGATTGGATTTTTTATTATGAAATAAATGTGGTGCATATATCGAAAGATAATCAATATATTTATCTGAAACTGTATAAAGTTTAATATTTATCTATTACCTCAAAAAAAAGCAGGGTTTTCAGATTCCCTGCTTTTGTTAAGATCGCATTTAGAGCAGCGAAACGCTCACTTGTAAATTTCTTATTTTGAGCTAAGAGAAGCTCACTGAATAAATTTCTCACTTTGGGCTGAGATACACCCACTGTTAAGGTATCTTACCTTGCGCTTAGATTATATCCTAGATTACTGTATAGTCAATCAATTTGTTTACATTCCAACATTCCAATATTTAGTAACTTTCTTTGAATATATCAAATTAGACAAGAGTAAATCAAACTTTAAAAGCCATAGGGATTTCGACACTGAGATAGAGATAACCTTTAAACACTCACATAGTTTTCAACTCTACAATTCTTAAAATCAACTTTTAGTGATCCTAACTAATTGCATGTTACCAAGAAAATGTAGGTGCATAACACCTACCACAGTACACGGTTCATCTCTTACCAGCTTCCGCCGCCTCCGCCACCGGCGCCTCCACCAGAGAAGCCACCAAAGCTAGAGCCCATGCTATCGGCTGTACTTTTCATTTGTTCTGTTTGATAATCCAATAAATTTTGATGGATTGGTTCATACATACTTCTTGTCAGCATTCTGTAATAGAAATAAGAAGAGTATGGATCTGAATAATAAGAATCATACCAATCTGGTTGTGCCAAAGGAATCGTACTAAATTTCTTTGTCCACATTTCAGATAGTCCAAAGACCATCGCATATGGAATGACATCATAATAGTATGAAGGATTTTCTAAAGATAATCTTTCCAATTGTGGTACTTCTGCCTTTTCAACAAAGTCTTTAAAGCCTAATAACTCAGGAGCTACACTTTTGAAGTAGTTACTTACCACATTAAATTTAGAAATCAAAAGTATTGGTAGTGATACAACCACAATGCCTATCATCATAAATTCAAATGGAACAATACTTAGAATCGAATCACATTGGCGATAAACAAAATATGAAAGAATTAAAATAAACGCAATACTCAAAATTTTCTTTAATACACCAAGTTTATTCTTGTTAAATACATTTGTTGCAGCTGCAGAATAATTTAAGACCATCATAAGCACAAAGCTAAATGTTGCTAAAATAGTTTCAATCAAATTATCAAGGATACTATATCTTGTATTAAATAAGATACATACAATCATACAAATCAAGGCAAGAATGGTTGTCACAAAGCCATGATCAATACTAGATAGTTTCTTATCAGCACTAAATTCATCATTCAAATCTTCTTTGGCATCGTCCATAGCCTTACCAAACTTACTTGATAGTTTTGATAATCTCACACTATTTTTAGTTTTAAACAATCCATTATAAATCTTCTTTTGATGTTTTAAAATCGGCGGTTCATGATTCTCTTGCTTAGTAAGAACCAAATCATCCTCTTTTTCAGAAATGGTTAAATACCCCTTACTTGCCCAATATGGAATCAAGGCCATTAAATCTTCTTGATCCACGGACTCATCTACAATCGTTCCAACCATAGCTGGATCCATATCTTTTGGTGGATAGAAATTTACAATCGGTGTAATATGCGTCTTCTTTAAAAGAAGAGCACGAATCAAACTGTATAAACCAAATAGAATGGCCAAACCCAAAAAGACAAATGGAATCTTTGAAGTCGTTTGTTTGGCACCTACAAAATAGTTTTTTCTTAACTTACCAAAGATGGTAATGGCTTGTTTTGCACCAATATCATCGGCGGAACCACTGATAGAAGTCGAAGTAATAATTGGAGTTACATTTAAATCATTCGATTGATTTCATAGACTTCCACTAAAGACTTCAATATTAGACATCTCATCTTCTGTCAAAGCCTTTTCAAACTGAATATCAAAACTAAAATGAGAAATGGTTGTATCCCAATTGTTTCCAAGTACCGAATAATAAATGAAATCCAAATCGGAATGATAATCTTCTGGAATGACAATCGTATAGGTCAATGTATATGTGTGTGGGCCAATGATCGTATAGTCTGCACTTCCAATTTGAATCACACGATTTCCAGAATCACTATCTACTTCATACTCATCATTTAATACATTGATATCTTGAATTTTTAACTTATACTTTTCATCACGATTGATATACATCGTTTCAGGAATATTACGATAAATACCATGACGATAACTTGAAAAGTTAACATCAATCACTTCTTTCACATCAATCGTATTGTTTGAATGATATATCGCATTGACTTTATAGTCATCAATTGTATACCCACCATCATCAGCATATATATCGATACATCCAAAACAAAGTACAAATGCGAATAAGAAGGCCAAGACCTTCTTAAAATTTAACTTGAACATTTTCTCTTTCCGAAGCATTGGCCACTTCAAACATTGTCTTCTTTTCAAAATGGAATAAAGATGCCACAATATTTGTCGGAACACTCATAATCACATCATTATATTCACGAACCAAAGCATTATAGTATTTACGAGAATTTGCGATATCCTCCTCGACCTTCTTCAATTGATTTTGAAGATCCATGAAATTTGTGTTGGCCTTTAAATCCGGATATTGTTCAGCCACCGCAAAAATACCTTTAATCGCATTTGTGATCTTATTTTCACTATCCATAACATCCTTAGATGTTTTCGCCATATTTCTTTGTGCAATCACTGAACTCAATGTATCCGCCTCATGTTTTGCATAACCCTTTACTGTTTCTACTAAGTTAGGAATCAAATCAAAACGTTTCTTCAAATACACGTCCATTGTAGAAAAACCTTCATCTACCCTATTTGATAAACGAACAAGTTTATTGTAGCTAGACATAAAGAATAGTACTAATAAAACTAAAACAACAACAATAACAATAATTAGAATCATAATAAAATCCTCCTGACATGATTATACATGATTTATGATAAAATTAGAATTAGAGAAAGGAATCGATATAATGAAATCATTTGACTACAAAACCATTTTAAAATGGATCTTACCCATTCTTATTTGTTTATCAAGCTTTTGTATGGTTGCACAAAAAACATCAACACCTAAGTTTCATGAACAATCCATTCAATATTTGGACGAAAAAAGAAATACGGTCATGACACTTGCCGCATCAAGTGCAGCCATATCTACAGCCATTACTATTTTACCTGGAGATACAGGAACGCCTATTGCGAATGGATTGGCCGATTTAAGTTCTAAATTCTTACTCGTTCTAGGAGCTATCTATTTAGAAAAATATGCTTTGACACTCACTTGTATGGTTACCTTTAAATACATCATTCCAATAATATGTTTGGCATGGCTTATAAACAACGTCATAAAATGGGATTGGTTAAGAATAGTATGTATTAAGATTGGTATTATGGCTGTAGCTATGTGTCTAATCGTACCTTGTAGTGTAAAACTGTCTAAGACAATAGAAGCTACATATGAAACAAGTATTCAAGAAACGATTGATCATGCCAACAACATCCAGAAGAAAATCAAAAAGGATAAAGAAAATAAAAATTTCATTGAAAAAGTAGCTGAAGCATTTTCTTCAACAGCACAAAAATATACGAAGATGTTTAATCAATCATTAAATAATTTCATGGAAGCAACAGCCATCATGATCGTAACATCTTGTGTAATACCTATCCTTGTGATTCTATTCTTCTTGTGGTTTATCCAAACGATTAGTGGTATGACAATAAACACAAAAAGACTTACCACATTCAATCCTGTTTCTAAAATACAAAAACAATTTATAAATTCAAAAGAATAATGAGTTTGGCAATCCTTAGATGCCATTTTTTAATGGAAAACAAAAAAAGTAGAAGCACATGACTTCTACTTCACACTCATATATATTACCAGTCTGTCGCAATATCTAATTGAGTATCTGAATTTTGCGTAAAACTTCCAGTATCACAGACGATTCCTTTTCCTAATGAAGTTTCTACAATTGTACCTCTAGGATATTTATTTAAATCGGCTGCAACAATAATATAATCCCCCAACATTTTCGCACCATCTTCACGAACCCAATATGCATCATTGTTTCCCATACCACGCATAATGCCGACTACTCCTGACATATTTAAGTTGTAGTATGTTTCTTTACCACTTGGTCCATAATAAACACCGCCAGAGGCAGTAAGTGCATTCACATTACTAATGTATTGTGAAAGCGATGGTTGCGAGTAAACGATTTGTGTAACAGCATTATAGTTATTTTGAATGAACTGCATATCATTCAATAAATCTGGCTGTTCCATAATCATTTCTTCAACGCTCTTCGACTCTTCTTGTTTCTTGCTAGATTCTTCCTCGATATCTTGAATCTGTTTTTCGAATTTCTCTTTTAATTCTTCCGTTCCATTTTTTGTGTCTACACGCATTAAGATATTTTCATCTGTGCCATTTGACTTAGCAAAGACCTTACTTTCTTCCCCAATTACTGATGATGTTGTTAGTAATGTTAATACAAATGTCGACATCAATAAACCTGAAACTAACCCTTTTCTTAATAAACTACATTCTAAATTTTCTTCTT
>OLQN01000207.1_pt1 | contig 53510 bp, 39 predicted proteins | sample 1673181 | NCBI WGS metagenome assembly OLQN01 (sample SAMEA3136763, study PRJEB25190) | human gut metagenome | biome: human gut; feature: human-associated habitat; material: faeces | place: Austria | collected 2013
CCTGGGTGCTGTCCAGCTCGCTCAGCTGCAAAATATCGCTGACCAGCGCGATCATGCGCTGCGCCTCTTTATGGATGCGCGCCGCAAAGGTGGGCACATCGGCGGGCTTGGCCATGCCGGTCTCGATCAGCTCGGCGTAGCCGGAAATGCTGGTCAGCGGAGTCTTCAGCTCGTGGCTGACGTTGGCGGTAAACTCCCGGCGCATCGTCTCGTTATCCTCCCGCAGTTTGCGGTCGGTCTGGATGGTGCGCGCGAGGGGAATCAGTTCTTCATAGGGAACGTCCGCCTCGATGGTATCCAGGTTTTCAGCCAGGTGGTTGATGGGCTGCACCAGGCGGCGGGTCAGCCACCAGGCCAGCACCGCCGTGGCCAGCAGGATGACCGCCACCGCGCCGCAGAGCAGCGGCAGGGTGTCGGCGCTCAGGCCCCAGATATTGGCCACGTCCTCGCCCACACGCAGCACTTGGGTACCTTCCGGGGTGACGATGCGGCGGGCGTAGTAGTGGGTCTCCTCCTGCATGGTCTGGCTTTCGCGGGTCGCGCTGGCGCTGCCGTCGGCCATAGCCGCGATGAACTCCGGGCGGTCGGCATGGCTGGGCAGGTCGGGGGCATCCACGGCGTAGACCTTGCCGTCCTTGTCATAGACCACGCCCGCAGCGGCCTCGCTGTCATACAGTACAGTGCCGCCGCCATCAATTAAGGTAAAGCGCAGGGAGGTGTCGCTCTCGGGCAGCAGGTTGGCCAGGGTCACGGCATCATGGGTGGGCTGGGCTTTGTATCCGGCGGCCACGCTGTCGCAGATCTGGCTCAGGTACTTATCCACCCGCACGGTGTAGCTGCGCTGGAACAGCACGGTGGCGATTGCCAGCGTAACCACCATGCACAGCAGGCCCACGATGACTAGCCCGCGGCGATAGCGGCGGGTCATGCTCAGGGGGCGCTTTTCTTTTTGCTGTTCGTCACTCATCGGTGCCCTCCGTGCTCAGCTTGTAGCCCACCTTGCGCACGGTGCGGATGGCCTCGCCCGCGGCGCCCAGCTTTTGGCGCAGGGTGCGCACGTGCATATCGATGGTGCGGGATTCCAGCAGGTCATCGGTGTCCCAGACTTCTTTCATGATGCGCTCGCGGGCCAACACCTGATCGGGATGCTCCAAAAACAGATGCAGCAGCGCGTATTCCTTAAAGGTGAGCTCCACAGGCAAGCCGTCGGCCTTGACGGTGCGGGCTACATCGTCGATGACGATGCCGCCGAACTGCAGCGTCTTGGGCGCAGGGGCCGGGGCGGCTGCCGCGGCGCGGCGCAGCACGGCCTTGACCCGGGAAATAAACTCCATAATGCCGAAGGGCTTGCAGAGGTAATCGTCCGCGCCGTGGTCCAGCCCCTTGACGACGTCGATCTCGCTGGTCTTGGCGGTGACCATGATGACCGGCAGTGTCTGGGTGGCAGGGTCGTCCCGCAGCTTGGACAAGATCTGGTAGCCGTCCTCATCGGGCAGCATCACGTCCAGGATGACCAGTTCCGGCCGGGCCTGGTGCATAGCGGCCCAAAAGCTGGCGGCGTCCTCACAGCCGGCGGCCTCGTAGCCGTTGGTTTGCAGGGCATACTGTTCCAGTTCGCGGATGCTGGCGTCATCCTCCACAATGTAGATCATATAAGTTCCCCTCTCTTACAAAAACAGGGGCCGGGCCATGCGCCCAGCCCCTTTCGGTTATGCGTCTTCTTTCGCGTTGCCGGGGGCCGAAACAGGCTGCATCTCGGCGTAAGTCTCCGGCGGGAAGGTATAGCGGCCACGGTATTTCTCGTACCGCTGCTCAAATTTCACGCTGCCGCCATGCTTGACGGAAGCCAGGTACTCGTGGGTGTCGAACTTATCGGCGGCGACCTCGATCATTGCAACAGCGATGTTGGAGCAGTGGTCAGCGATACGCTCGTAGTTGGTCAGCAGATCATCCAGCACAAAGCCGTACTCGATGGTGCATACACCAGCCTGCAGGCGGGCGATATGGCGGGTCTTGACCTCGCGCACCAGACCGTCCACGACCTGCTCCAGCGGCTCGATCTTGCCGGCGGCGTAGACATCGCCCTTCTGGAAGGCATCGACGGTGCGGTTGACGATGTCCTGCACAGCGGCTTCCAGCACGCCCAAGTCGCCCAGGGCTTCCTCGCTGAACTGGATGGACTTATCGCGGATCTCCTCAGCCGTCTTGATCAGGTTGACGGCATGGTCCGAGACGCGCTCGAAATCGCCTATGGTGTGCAGCAGGGTGTTGATCGTGCGGTTATCTTCGGTGGAGAGATGCTTGGCGCTGAGCTTGACCAGGTAGGTGCCCAGCACGTCCTCGTAATGGTCGACGGCGTCCTCTTTGCGCTCGACCTCGTCGGCGATGGCATCGTTCCACTTATGAGTGGTGGACATGGCCTGCAGCAGCGAGGTGCGGCAGATCTCGGCCATATCGCCGCCGGTGAGCATGGCGCGGGCCACGGCCACGGACGGGGTGGTGAGCAGACGTTCGTCAAGCAGGGAGTTTTCCTGCTGCTTGTCGGCGGGGGAGTCGGGCACGGTCAGGATGGCCAGCTTTTCCAGTGCACGGTTGAACGGCAGCAGAATGGCCGTTGTAACGACGTTGAAAATCGTATGAACGATGGCGATACCGAAGGTATTGGCCGTGGCGTTAAAGAAGCTGAAGCCGATCAGTGCATGCAGGCCGTAGAACCCGCACAGGAAGATGACGGTGCCGATGACGTTGAAATAGAGATGGACGAACGCCGTACGCTTGGCGTTTTTGTTTGCACCGGCCGAGGAGATCAGAGCCGTGACGGTGGTGCCGATGTTCTGGCCCATGATGATAGGAACGGCGGCGGAGTAGGTGACAGCACCCGTGCTGGTCAGCGCCTGCAGGATGCCCACCGCCGCCGAGGACGACTGCAGCACGGCAGTCAGCACAGCGCCGGCAATGACGCCCAGCACCGGGTTGCTGAAGCTGAGGAAGAGATTCATGAACCAGGGCTCATCGGCCAGGGGAGACATGGCGTTGGACATAGTGTTCATGCCGGCCATCAGAATGGCGAAACCCAGCAGGATCTTGCCTACGCCGCGCTTGCGGTCCTTACCGACCATATACAGCCAGATGCCGATGAAGCCCAGGATCGGGCTCCAGGCATTGGGGTTGAGCATTTTTGTGATAAAGCTCTCGCCCTCGAGGCCCGACAAAGACAGCAGCCAGCCGGTAACAGTGGTACCAATGTTGGCACCCATGATGACGCCGATGGCCTGGTGCAGTTCCATCAGACCGGAGTTGACGAAGCCGACCGCCATAACGGTGGTGGCGCCGCTGGACTGAATAACGGCGGTGACCGCTACGCCCAGCAGCAGCGCCCGGATGGGGCTGGAAGTCATGGTGGAGAGGATGCCCTGCAATTTGCTGCCGGCGGTCTGCTCCAGCGCCTTGCCCATCAGGTCCATGCCATACAGGAACATAGCGATGCCGCCCATCAGGGTGAACACATTAAAAATGGTCATCGGATTACACGTCCATTCTCTTTTTAGGCAGCGCCGCCGTTCCCCGTGCCTAAAACGCAGGCCTATGCGGTGCTGCTTTTATTTCTCTATACCGTTGTATATTATAGCTGGTTTCGGGGGCATTTCACCAGCAGAGATGCGTAAAGGTTTTGTAAAGTTTGTGTAAAGTGCCGTTTCTGCGTGCATTTTGTCGTCTGTCACCTTATATAAACTGTACAGCCGCTGGGATATGACCCAAAACTTTACCAATTTTACAGCTTTTTTGCAAAACAGCTGCCTGCTTTTCACAAGCTTTACGGCGATTGTACCTGACTATGGTCGAAACCGACCCGGCGGCGCAGTACAATAGCCTTGTACCCGGGAAAACCCGGTACCGGCCTGTGTGCCGCAATGCAATGCCCCTTTGGGCAAAGGAGAAGTACATCTATGAAACGCAAATCTGTTGCTGCTGTTGTTACCGCCGCTGCTATGATGATGAGCCTTGCCGCCTGCGGCAGCTCCGCCGCCGATTCCACCCCCGCTGCTTCTGAGAGCACCGCCTCTTCCGAGGCTGCTTCCGGCGAGGCCGCCCCGGCCGAGAGCGAAGCCGCTGCTGACTTCGACACCGACCAGGACATCACCGTCATCTCCCGTGAGGACGGTTCCGGCACCCGCGGTGCTTTTATCGAGCTGACCGGCGTGGAGGAAAAGAACGCCGACGGCCAGAAGATCGACAACACCACCGAGGCCGCTGCCATCCAGTCCAGCACCAACGGCGTCATGACCGCCGTCGCCAACGATGAGACCGCCATCGGCTACATCAGCCTTGGCTCCCTGAACGATTCCGTCAAGGCCGTCAAGGTCGGCGGCATCGAGGCTTCTGCCGAGACCGTCAAGGACGGCAGCTACACCCTGGCCCGTCCCTTCAACATCGTGACCAACGGCGAAGCCACCGACCCCGTGGCCGTTGACTTCATCGCCTACTGCCTGAGCAAGGACGGCCAGGCTCTGGCTACCGAGGAAGGCTACGTTGGCAGCGAGGGCGAGGATTACACCTCCGCCCAGCCGGAAGGCAAGATCACCGTCGGTGGTTCCACCTCCGTCTCTCCGCTGATGGAAAAGCTGATCGAAGCTTACAAGACCGTGAACCCCAACGCCGAACTGGAACTGCTGACCTCTGATTCCACCACTGGTGTTTCCGGCGCGCTGGATGGCAGCTACACCATCGGCATGGCCAGCCGCGAGCTGAAAGATTCCGAGACCGAGGGCGGCGCCGTTTCCACCGTCCTGGCCCTGGATGGCATCGCCGTTGTCGTCAACCCCGCCAATTCTGTTGAGGATCTGACCGTTGACCAGATCAAGGGCATCTACACCGGCGAGTTGACCGTCTGGAGCGATTTGCAGTAATTTGAATAGGCTCCCCTTTTGAGGGTGTTGCTCAGGCTTTCAAACCGTGCTCTGCAGGGGTGAACAGTGTTCGCCCGTGGCCGTTTGCCTTGTGAGCGGCCTTTCCCGGAACGGGCTGCAACGCCAAGTTGGCGGGCGAACAATGTTCGCCCCAACAACCTCTATCCGGCAACGGTACCGATCTTCGGCAAGCCAGCTCCCCTCAAGGGGAGCCTTTATGTGATAAAAGGAGTGTATAGGGAAATGAAGACCGCTCATCTGCGGGAAGGCATTATGCAGGCCGTTTTTACTGCCTGCGCCTGCATCTCGATCTTAGCCGTCGTGCTGATCTGCGTGTTCCTGTTTGCTAACGGCCTGCCCACCATCGGCAAGATCGGCCCGTTGAAGTTCCTGCTGGGAACCACCTGGAAGCCCGGCAACGACATCTACGGCATCCTGCCCATGATCTTAGGCTCGCTGTACGTCACTGCCGGGGCCATCATTGTGGGTGTGCCCATCGGTCTGCTCACCGCCATCTACCTGTCCCGGTTTTCCACGCCCGCCATCAAGCGGGTGATGCTGCCTGCCGTGCAGCTGCTGGCCGGCATCCCCTCGGTCGTGTACGGCTTCTTCGGCATGATCGTGCTGGTGCCCGCCGTGCAGGCCATGGTCAAGAGCGACTTTTTCAAAACAGTGCTGCACGTCAAGAGCGGCAAGGGCATGAGCCTGTTCACTGCCAGCGTGCTGCTGGGCATCATGATTTTGCCCACCATCATCACCGTCAGCAAGACCAGCCTGGACGCCGTGCCCGAGAGCTACTACGAGGGCAGCCTGGCCCTGGGCGCTACCCATGAGCGCAGCGTGTTCTACGCCGTGCTGCCTGCCGCCAAGTCTGGCGTGCTGTCCGCCGTCATCCTGGGCATTGGCCGTGCCATCGGCGAGACGATGGCCGTTGTGATGGTCGCCGGCAACCAGACCTGGATGCCCAAGGGACTGTTCCAGGGCCTGCGCACGATGACCTCCAACATCGTCATCGAGATGGGCTACTCCACCGACCTGCACCGCGAAGCACTGATCGCCACCGGCGTCGTGCTGTTCGTCTTCATTCTCCTGATCAACCTCTGCTTCAGCGTTTTGAAAGGAGGCAAGGACCATGCCTGATACCATTGCCAACAACGGCACTGCTGTGCCTGACATGAGCCGTGCCGCCGCCAAAGCCATCTACCCCAACGGGGGCCGCAACCGCACCGCCGCCCGCGTGCAGGCCGCTCTGCTGCGCGGCCTGGTGGGGCTGGCTGCTGCCCTGACCGCCGCTGTGCTGCTGTTCCTCATCGGATACATCCTGGTCAACGGCATCCCCAACCTCAAACCCTCCCTCTTCGCCTGGGAATATAACAGCGAGAACGTTTCGCTGATGCCCGCCCTCATCAATACGCTGCTGATGACCGCCTTCTCGCTGGTCATTGCTACGCCGCTGGGCATCTTTGCCGCCATCTGGCTGGTGGAGTACGCCCACCGCGGCAGCAAGCTGGTGCGTCTGGTCCGCCTGACCACCGAGACCCTGCAGGGCATCCCGTCCATCGTGTACGGCCTGTTCGGCATGCTGTTCTTCGTCACCCAGCTGCACTGGGGCTACTCGCTGATCGCCGGTGCCTTCACGCTGGCCATTATGGTGCTGCCTGTCATCATGCGTACCACCGAGGAAGCGCTCATCGCCGTGCCGGACTCCTACCGCGAGGGCAGCTTCGGCCTGGGAGCGGGCAAGCTGCGCACCGTGTTTACCATCGTACTGCCCAGCGCCATGCCCGGCATCCTGTCCGGCGTTATCCTGGCCACGGGCCGCATCGTGGGCGAGACCGCTGCGCTGATCTACACCGCCAGCTCGATGCCCCAGATCCCCAAGAGCATCTTCAGCTCTACCCGCACGCTGGCCGTGCATATGTACCTGCTCTCCAACGAGGGCCTGTACATCAACGAGACCTACGGCACCGCCGTGGTGCTGCTGGTACTGGTGCTGGCCATCAACTGCCTGTCCGGCTTTATCGCCGGCAAGCTGGCGAAGAAGTAACACTGCGCTGCTTGTAGGGGTGCACAGTGTGCGCCCGCGGGCCGATGCGAGCGGCCCCTACACAACGGCATCGCGGTCATCACGAGGAGGATACCTGTGAATAAATTTGAAGTCTCCAACATGGACTTATACTACGGCAGCTTTCATGCGCTGAAAAATATCAACATCAATATCCCGGAGCGGGAGATCACCGCCTTCATCGGCCCTTCCGGCTGCGGCAAGTCTACCTTTTTAAAAAGCCTGAACCGTATGAACGACCTGGTCGAGGGCTGCCGTATCTCCGGCGACATCAAACTGGACGGCGTGGACATCTACAAAGATAAGATGGACGTCAACGTCCTGCGCAAGCGGGTGGGCATGGTGTTCCAGAAGCCCAACCCCTTCCCCATGTCCATCTACGATAATATCGCCTACGGGCCCCGCACCCACGGTGTGCGCAGCAAGGCCCGGCTGGATGAGATTGTGGAAAAATCCCTGCGGGATGCCGCCATCTGGGACGAAGTCAAGGACCGTCTGAACAAGAGCGCCCTGGGCATGTCCGGCGGCCAGCAGCAGCGCCTTTGCATCGCCCGCGCCCTGGCTGTGGAGCCGGAAGTACTGCTGATGGACGAACCTACCAGCGCCCTGGACCCCATCTCCACCTCCAAGGTCGAGGAACTGGCGACGGAGCTGAAAGAAAAGTATACCATCGTCATGGTCACCCACAACATGCAGCAGGCCGCGCGTATCAGCGATAAGACGGCGTTTTTCCTGCTGGGTGAGCTGGTCGAGATGGGCCCCACCGAGCGCGTATTCGCCACGCCCGTGGACAAGCGCACCGAGGATTACATCTCGGGCCGTTTCGGTTGATACAGGGAGGATGAGCCAAATGGGAACCAGTTTACGCAAAATGTATGATGCCGAACTGATGGCATTGGATACGATGCTGGCCCGCATGGGCCACGCCGCGGGCGGCGCCATTGAAAGCGCCATGACAGCCCTGCGCACCGGCGATGCCGAGCTGGCCCGCAGCGTTATTGCCCGGGACAGCGAGATCGACGCCGCCGAGCATGAGATCGAGCACCGCTGCTTAACGCTTTTCCTGCGGCAGCAGCCGGTGGCGGGCGACCTGCGCAAAGTTTCTACCGCATTAAAAATGGTCACCGACATTGAGCGCATTGCCGACCAGGCCAGCGACATTGCCGAGATCACCCTGCATCTCCACGCCGAGGGCGCTGCCGCCGTGGGCGTAATGGATGATTTGTATAAAATGGGCGATGTGGCACTGAACATGGTCAAGACCGCCATTGGCGCCTACGTGCAGGTGGATCTATCCACCGCCGCTCAGGTCATTGCCCGGGACGATGACTGCGACGCGATGTTTTCCAAGATCAGCCGCGAGATCGCCCAGTACATCGCCGCCCACCCTGACGACGCCGAGACCGCGCTGGACCTGTTCATGATTGCCAAGTATCTGGAGCGCCTGGGCGACCATGCCGTCAACGTGGCCGAGTGGGTCGAGTTCCTGAAGACCGGTGTCCACAAGTCTCGCAAGATCGTCTGACGCGGGCCAATCTTACCATTCCCTTATTTTCCTATACCAACGGAAACGACCGTACCCTTTGTAAGGCACGGTCGTTTTCGTTTTTATCCTTTTATACAAACCGCTCGATCGTCTCCAGCATAACGTCCTTATACAGCGGCTTGCTGATGTGGGCGTTCATGCCGGTGTCCAGGCATTTCTGCACATCCTCGGCATAGGCGTTGGCACTCATGGCAATGATGGGGATGGTCCCCGCATCGGGGCGGCCGGAACTGCGGATGGCGCGGGTGGCGGCGTAGCCGTCCATGACCGGCATCATCAGGTCCATCAAAATGGCCTGGTAAGTGCCGGGCGCAGCCTGGGCGTAGGCCTTGACCGCGCTTTCGCCGTCAAACACAGGGACCACCTCGGCCCCGGTGCTTTTCAGCATAAATTCGGCGATCTCCATGTTCAGCTCGTTATCCTCCACCACCAGCAGGCGCTTGCCGCGCAGGTCGCCGGCGGGGGGAGTCTTCTCGGCCGCCGCAGGCGGGTCATGGTCGATGGCAAACGGCAGCACCACGGTAAAGCTGCTGCCCTCGCCCACCGTGCTTTCCACTTGAATCGTGCCGTTCATCTTTTTAACCAGCTGCGCCACGATGGACATGCCCAGCCCCGTGCCGCCGTACTGGGAGCGGGCCGCGTTGTCGCCCTGGGTGAATGCCTCAAACAGGTGGTTGTCGATAAAGTCCTGGGTCATGCCGACGCCGGTATCCCGGATGAAAAACTCGTAAGTCACGGTGTCGTCGGTGTGTTCCAGTTCCCGCATGCGGGTGTAGATGGCCCCGCCGGGCTTGTTGTACTTGATGCAGTTGCTAAAGAGGTTCAGCAAGATCTTTTTCAGATACAGCTCGCTGCCCAGCAGGTTGACATTGCGCACATCGGGGTGTTCTTCCTCCACATGCAGGCCGGCGCTTTCCGCCTGGAAGCGCACGATCTCGGCCGCTTCGATACAGACCCGGTCCAGGTTGAAGGGCTTGCTTTCCAGCGTGAAGGTATCCCGCTCCAGCTTGGTCATATCCAGCACATCGTTGACCAGTGAGAGCAGATGCTTTGCCGAGACATCGATCTTGGCAAGGCAGTCGTCCATTTTGTCCTTGTTGTCGCGGCAGGTGTCGACGATGGTCAGCATGCCCAGAATGCCGTTGATGGGGGTGCGGATGTCGTGGGACATGTTGGCCAAAAAGCGCGTTTTGGTGTGGTTGGCGCTGGCCTCGTTGGCAAGGGCCTGCTGCAGTTTTTGCCCCATGCGCAGGTAGCGGTCCACATCCCGCACGCGCACTTCCTCGGCATGGGCCAAAAGCTGGGCGTTGTACTTTTCTTTTTTCTCCAGCGCCGCCAGCATCCCGTCCCGGTCGCCTCGGGCTTTGGCATAGGCGTGGTATTTTTCCTGCGTCTGTACGCCAATGGTTATTTCCTGCGGGTTGCGGACCAGGTAGTCGTCCATGGCCGCCAGGATGCGCTCGACCTGCGGGTAGTTCCCGGCGTCCATCTCGCAGGCAAACAGGTTGTTGGCCGTATTGCCGAACTCGGCCGCATGCATGGCGGGCAGCTTTTGCCAGACTTTAGCCCTGCACTTTTCGTAGCGCTCGGCATCGCCCAGCTTGTAGTACAGCAGCATTTCCACCAGCAGAATGTCATCTGGCAGCAGGGTCCTGCCGTCGTACTCCTCTACACAGCGGGTCAGCGCAGCCTGCGCCTCGTCCAGGCGGCCCAGATGGCAGCAGATCTCGGACAGATTGCGGTAGACGTAGGCGTGTATTTCCCGATCCGAATCGGGCAGATGACGTTCGGCCTCGCGGATGGCCTCCAATGCCTTTTCATATTCGTACTGGGCCAGGTAGGTCACAGCGAGGTTATTGTACTCGTAGGAATAGCGGCTGATCTCGTGGTTTTCCCGCGCAATCTTCAGACCCTCATGGATATAAAAGCGGGCCAGGGCATAGGAGCGCTCACAGTAAACGGCCACGCCCATCAGGTTAAAACAGGCGATGATCTCCGGGCGATAGGCATAGCTTTGGTAGTCGATGACGAATGGCTCCAGAATCTCCCGCGCGGCGCGGAAGTCCCCCTCCCGGTAATGCAGCAGCGCCGCATGGAAATAGGCCATCATCCGTACATCGGTTTTGGCGGTCTCCTTTTCCAGGATCTCCGCATAGAACGCCTCGCGCTCTGCCTGTGGTGCGCTTTCCAGCGCGGCTTCCTTTTGGGTGAATTCTTCGTAACTCATCATAACGCATGCACCATTCCCGGAAAATCAGTTGATTTTATCATAACATAAATTGCGCAGCAATAAAATGCTTTTGGTGAAAATTGTTTGAAATGGGTGCTTTTTATCGTGCGGCTTTCGTTCCGCGCCGTCATGCGGCGCTTCCCTCGTTTTTTAACAGCATCCAGCCGCTATGCGTACTCTCTTGTGGCCAAAAAAGCAGGCTTAACGGATGCAGCCTGTTATATTAGGCTCTGCCGCAAGACAGGCAGGGCCGCCCAAAGCAGCAAAACAAAGCAAACCAACATTTGCATATTTCCCCGCTTTGCGGTATGATACAGATAACAAACCAACAACGGAGAATCTCCCATGAATGACCTGAGCAAAAGCTTGAAGATCCTGGTGGAACGCTACCCCGGCACGATGGCCGAACTGGCCCGCCAGGCGCAGATCGACCGATCTTCCTTATATAAAATAATGGACGGCAAGCGGATGCCCAACCGCGCCCAGCTGCAGCGGCTCATTCATGCCCTGGGCCTGAACGCCCGCCAGGCCGAGCACCTGACCACCCAATACGACGAACTGCGCAGCGGCGCCCAGGCCCACCGTACCGATGAAGCCCTGTACGAGCTGCTGCAGACGGCGATGCGCTCCCGCGACAACCTGATGGATGATGTACTGGCCCCCATGCCCCGCAGCGAAGCCGACCTGGAAGCCGCCTTTACCAGCCGGTGCTACCAGGGCTACCAGGCGGTGACACAGCAGCTGTATCTGCTGCTGACCCGCTACCTGCGCAGCGAAGAAAAGCGCCCACTGATGCTTTCCCCGTTTGTGGGGGAACGCGCACTCAGTTCGATCCTCATCGGTGCCTTTTCCGCCGAGGCTTCGCCAAAGCCGGTATGGCATTTGCTGCGGTTTGTGACCAATAACGATGCACAGGAGAATTTCATCGGCAACGTGCACACCGTGTCCCGGGCGCTGCCTTTTCTGGTCCTGCGCTCAATGCAGTACGAGGCACGGCTTTCCTGTGCGCCTTCTGCCGGGCCGCTGCCCGGTCTGCTGATGCCGGTCTATGTGCTGTTCCCCGATGTGGTCGTGTTTATGGATCTCAACCTGCAAAAGTGCATCTGCCTGACCGAGCCATCGGTGGTGCAGTGCCTGCGCATGGAGTTCAGCCGCCAGTATCTGGAAGCACCGGTGTTCTTCTCTCTGGCATCGGATGCCCACAGTTTTGAGCAGGCCATGGCGTTTGGCAACCAGCTGCTGGACAACGAGACCGAAGCCTGCTATATGCGTGCCCAGCCGCCGGTCTCCAAGTTTATCGATATGGAAATGATCGGCCGCTATGCCCCCCAGGCGTTGGCGGCGCTGGAAACCATGCCGGGCCTGGCCGACTACATGCAGGCCTGGCTGACTGCCCCGTATGAGTTCTATTTCAGCGAGGACGGCCTGATGGATTTTGTGCGCACCGGCCGCATAGTGGATGTAGATGCCTCCCTGACCGGGCCACTGCCCCCGGAAGCCCGCCGGGAACTGCTGCTGCGGATGCGCACAGCCTGCGAGAACAACACCGCTGTGCTGCGCATCGTCAGTGCCGAAGCCTTTCCCCTGGACCCCCACATTACGGTAACCGCCTTCCGTGGTCGTAGCGTGGTATTCTGCACTTTGTCCGACGATCCGCAGGAGGGCTTTTGCCGTGAATACACCCTGCGGGATGCCATGCTGGCCAACCGGCTGGCCGATTATATGTCCAATTTAAAAGATTCCAGCCTGGTGTGTACCCAGCGGTATACCCTGGAGTATATCGATTTCTGTCTGCGCCTGCTGTAAAAACTGTAATAAAAGGAGTGCTGTCCCATGCCGCATACCGAAACCAAACTGGAAAGCAAAGAGATCTTTGACGGCCATGTCATCCACGTTACGCTGGACACCGTCCGCCTGGAAGACGGCCGCACCAGCCTGCGAGAGGTCGTACACCACCACGGCGGCGCCTGCGTGCTGCCCATCGACGACGAGGGCTGCATCTATCTGGTCCGCCAGTTCCGCTACGCGCTGGGCGAGGAGATCTGGGAGCTGCCCGCCGGTAAGCTGGAACCCGGCGAGGACCCATTTGAATCCGCCAAGCGGGAACTGAGCGAGGAGTGCGGCCTGTCCGCCGACAACTACATTGACCTGGGTGTCGTCTACCCCACTGTGGGTTATGACAGCGAGAAGATTTATCTGTGGGCCGCCACCGGCCTGCACAAGGGCGGTCAGCACCTGGATGCCGGGGAATTCCTGGATGTGGTGCGCATGCCCTTTGAGGAAGCCCTGCAAAAGGTGCTGCATGGCGAGATCAAGGACAGCAAGACCCAGATCGGCCTGATGAAATACGCGCTGCTGCGGGATAAAGCATGAGCGGTGTAGAAATTTTGGATAACGGCACCAGAGTGCTGACCGCTCCTCGCGCCGCCTTTGGCACCGATGCCCTGCTTCTGGGCCGCTTTGCCCAGCCCCGCCGGGCTGAGCGGGCCTTGGACATGTGCAGCGGGTGCGGCATAATCTCGCTGTTATGGCACGATGCCGGGCACCGCGGCCCCTGCACAGCGCTGGAGCTGGACCCTGACGCCAGCGCCCTGTGTGTTCAGGCCGTGGCGGAGAATGGCATCGACCACATTACCCCTGTGCAGGGCGACCTGCGGATGTTTTGCGCCGCCGGGCCGGAGCAGGGGAAATATGATTTTGCTGCCTGCAACCCGCCCTATTTTACGGCAGGCCCCCAAAGTCCCGACCCGGTGCGGGCCGCCGCCCGCCACACTGTGACCTGCACCACCGAGGATGTGGCCCAGTGCGCCCGCCGCGCTCTGCGGGATGGCGGCCGCTTTGTGCTGTGCCAGCGTCCCGACCAACTGGTGGAAGTGCTGTGTGCCCTGCGCGTCGCCCGGCTGGAACCCAAGCGACTGGCCTTTGTGCGCCAGCGCACCGGCAGCACGCCCTGGCTGTTTTTGGTCGAAGCCCAAAAAGGCCGCAAGCCCGGCCTGAAGCTGGAACCGGATATTTTGATCGAATCCGGCGTGGCGCGGTACGGAAAATAAATCTATAAAATAAAAACCTCCCCGTGAATCTGTAGGGGTCGATGCTCGCATCGACCCGCGGGCGGATGCAAGCATCCGCCCCTACGGTTTCAGGGGAGGTTTCGTTTTTATTTTACAGCCTTACTTCATCCAATCCTTGGCCGCATCTGCCATGGCGGTGTTGATGGCATCGGCGGCTTCCTTGCTGTCAGCCACAGCAGACAGGTAAACTTTGATCTTCGGTTCGGTGCCGCTGGGACGGACCATCAGCTTGGCGCCGTTGACCAGGCGGTATTCCAGCACATCGGCGCGGGGCAGGCCGGTGCCGTCGGTGTCGTAATCCACCACTTCGGCGACCTCGTACCCGGCAATGGTTTTGGGGGCGCTGGTGCGCAGCCCGGCCATGATGCCCTGCATCTTGTGCATGCCGGTCTCGCCCTCAAAGGTAAAGCTTTCCAGTGCGTTGCGGTAGAAACCGAACTCCCTGTACAGTGCGTTCACAGCATCCAGCAGGCTCATGCCCTGGGCGGCGTAGTAGGCGGCGGTCTCGCAGGCCAGCATTACGGCGTTGACGGCGTCCTTGTCGCGGACGTGTGCGCCGGACAGGTAGCCGTAGCTTTCCTCAAAGCCGAAGATGTAGCGTTCGGGGTGGCCCTCGGCCTCCAGGAAGCCGATCTGCTCACCGATGAACTTGAAGCCGGTCAGGGTACGGCGCAGCTCCACGCCGTACTTTTTGGCGATGGGGGTGGCCATATCGGTGGACACGATCGTAGTCACGGCCACGGGGTCCTTGGGCATTGTGCCGTTGCCAATGCGGGTGCGGCAGATGTAGTCAAACAGCAGCACACCCATCTCGTTGCCGGTGATGAGCCGATAGCCGCCCCTGCCGTCCGGCACGGCGGAACCCATGCGATCGCAGTCCGGGTCGGTGCCGATCATCAGGTCGGGCTTTACGGTGTCGCACAGCTTCAGGCCAGTCTCCATGGCTTCGCGGATCTCTGGGTTGGGGTAGGGGCAGGTGGGGAAGGAGCCGTCCGGCTTCTCCTGCTCGGGCACCACGGTGACCTGGGTCACGCCCATGCGGTCCAACAGCATCTTGACAGGTTCCAGACCGGAGCCGTTCAGCGGCGTGTAGACCAGTTTGAGTTTGGAGACATCGTTGCCGGGGCGCAGGGCCAGTACGGCATCCACGAAGTCGCGCAGACACTTGTCGTCGATCCAGACGATCTTGCCTGCGGCCACGGCGGCGTCAAAGTCGGTCAGCTCGATGGAATCGAAATAATCGTGCTTGTCGATAGCAGCCAGCACGGCATCGGCGGCTTCCAGCGTGATCTGGCAGCCGTCGGCACCATAGACCTTGTAGCCGTTGTACTTGGCGGGGTTGTGGCTGGCGGTCACGCAGATGCCCGCGCCGCAGCCCAGATAACGCACAGCCCAGGACAGCGCCGGGGTAGGCTCCAGCCGGGGGTACAGGTAGGCGGTGATGCCGTTGGCGGCCAGCACACGGGCGGCCTCGCGGCTGAACAGCTCACCCTTGTGGCGGCTGTCGTGGCCGATGGCTACTTTTTTAGGCAGGCCTGCGGCGTTGATGTAGTCCGCCAGGCCTTGGGTAGCGCGGCGGATGGTGTAGATATTCATGCGGTTGCTGCCTGCGCCGATGACGCCGCGCAGACCGCCCGTGCCAAAGGCCAGGTCGCGGTAAAAGCGGTCGTTGATGGCATCGGCATCACCCCGGATGCCGTCCAGTTCGGTGAGCAGGTCAGGATCCTCCACTGCGCGAGCGCGCCAGAGGTCAAACAGTTCTGTATTGGTCATGGTAGAATGCCCTTTCCCGGGCCAGCGCCGCCGCAATCTTGCAGCGCCAGCAGATGCGATTCAAAATCGGCATAGTGGTTGTTATAAATTTATCACATTTACCCCCGAATTGCAAGCATACAGCCCAGAAATTGGCCCTGCCGCCCAATTTAAAAAAGTAAAAACTTTTTTTGAAAAAGCGCTTGACATTTTGCGAAACGGATGGTATTATAATACACGTTCCGCGCCGGTAGCTCAGCTGGATAGAGTGTCTGACTACGAATCAGAAGGTCGGGAGTTCGAGTCTCTTCCGGCGCACCATGCACCGCACCGGGGCAGAGATGCCTCGGTGTATTTTTTGTTTGTATCGCTTTTTTCAAAGCGCACAAACAGCGGCAACCCATACAGTCACCGCTGTTAATCCGATTTGAAAATCAGAAAAAAGCGTGTTTCTATAGTGTTCCTGGCAGCGGGTGTTCTCCCGCTTTCCCCCGACCCAGCATCCCGGCTGGGAGGTTTCTGCCTATGAGGGTTGTACTTGATGGCGGGGTCTGTTGCATCCCTGCGGCTTTTGAGGCCGACCACAGTACAGAAGTAAATACTTCCACAGGAACAGCATCTTTAATTTTCAAGGTACAACGATAAAAACCCCCAACCATTTCACAACGGTGGGGGTTTGGTGTACCTTGACAAAGGCCAAACTGTTTTGTATACTGTTTAGGCGATAAACCAAACGGAAATTGGTTTATAACCATACAGATATGCAACACAGATTGTATTGCTTAGTACCACGTTACCCCACAACGCTGCGTTACTTTTAGCCTTGTGGTTACTGGTTGCCAGATTTTCAAGGTGGCTTCCAGGGTGGAGTTCTTATCGGGACTATTATAAGCAGATTTGAAAGGGAAGTCAAGCGACGAAAGCCGCTTGGCTTTCTTTTTTTCTGCATAATAGGGCTTAGAAAAGGTCGCTGTGTGAGCCGGTTCTGGTGAGGTACAAAATCAATTCTTCATCGGCCACTTCGTAGATCAGCAACCAATCCGGGGTGATGTGGCATTCGCGGCATCCCGCATAGTCCCCGGAAAGTTGGTGATCCCGGTTCTTCTCTGGCAGCGGTTTCTGGTTGGCAAGCAGCTCGATCACCTTTTCCAGCAGGCGCATATCATAGCCGCGCTTTACAATTCTTTTGTAGTCTTTCTTGAAGGCGGCCTGATACTTAATCGTCAGCATTCAAATCCTCCATGAGTTCTTCTACGGAAGAAAAAGCCTTACTCATTCCAATACCTTTTCTGGCGTCTTCAATTGCCTTTTTCGTATCGGCGTTCGGAACTTCGGCTCCAATCTCAAAGGGGATTCGATATTCCCGGACCGCCTTTTTCGCAAAAACGGTAAATGCCGTTGTCATCGTCATGCCAACATCATTGCAAAAAGCCTCAAACTGCTGCTTCAAGTCGGAATCCATGCGGATATTGATGTTGATGTTCGCCATACAGTGCAATCTCCTTTCCTTGATTCTGTAACTATTATAGCAGATATTGCGCGCGATGTCAATATATTTATTTACAATGCTTGCATATTTTTTCCCGCTTCCTGCTCGCTCCACTATATTTTCGGGCGTGATTGTTCGACACACAGCTCTGCAAATTTCAATGAAAAAATAACGGCAAGGCGACTAAAACAGTTTGTGCCTAACAGGCACAAACCGGCGTGTGTCGATGTCCGATTCATAAACTAATAATGGCTGCGCAATTTTAGAGCTTCCGGTGGAAGAAACACCGTACGGGGCTTACCATTCCACCTTGTCTTCCGGCAGGCACGCGGAAAGCGGCGTGTTCATCCCTTCTATGATTTCCCTTTTCACCTGAGAATCGGAGGACAAATAGCATGTTTCCGACAGGCTGCGGGTATCTTCTTCCAGAAGTTCCGCAAAGGAGCCGTAGGTTTTCTTTTTTGGGTCGTTTTTCAGCTGCTGAAGCTCCTGAAAGGCATCTTGTGTTTTTTTGTTCGGTGTGTCGTTACGGGTTTCCAGTGGGCACCCCTCTTCTCGCGTGCTTTTCGTTGCAAACATGTTTTCCATGGGCTACTCCCTTTAAGCGGTTAACAAATGCAGCTGATTCGTAAAGAACCTGTGCCTATTAGGTACAAAGCGCATTGCAGCGCCAGCCCGGGCTGCATCATTGGTCGCCGTCTGCTTCCTTTTCCGCCAGGAACGCAGCGCGCACCTCTTGCAGCTTTTTGACCCCCAGCGCCCAATAGGGGCGGATTTCTTTGCCGGTCATACCGGCTTCGCGGCACAGGCGCATTTCGCGCAAGACACGGGGGCCGCACTTGTGCAGCTTGATGAGCTTCAGGCCGTAGGTGTCCGGCATAATGCCGTTGGCAATGCCGATCAGCAGTTCCCGCAGCTGTTCTTTGTCGATGCCATGAATAGGGTCCTCGTAGTACATGGGCGGCAGCAAGCCCTGTTCTTTAGCCCAATCCCGCAGCTGATGAACGCGGCGCTTCTTGATGATGTGCAGCGGCAAGGTCGGGTCATCGTAGCTGCTCTCATCAAAGCCCATGCGCATCCCCAGGCGCAGCTCGGTGAGCTTGGGCAGGCCCTCGTCGGTGTTGTACCCCTTGGCCAGATACGGCTCGATGTCCAGATCGTCCTCGATCCAGGCCGCTTTTTCCGCCTCCCAGGCCAGGTCTATCGGCCTGCCGCCCAGCATGGCCCGCTTTTCGGCTTTGGCCTTTTTTGCCAGGTAGATGATGCCGCCCTGGTGTGCGGCGCGGCGGGCTTTTTTGTTTGCAGTCTGCGCAATCTGCCGCCCGGAGTAGCCGATCATTTTCAAGCCTTCCGGCGGCGTTTCGGTCTCGGCAACGCGCACCACCACCCGCAGCATCTTTTTGCGACACCCCGGGACGGGGACCCGCACCCAGCTGCCAGGCTTCAGCCCGGCGCTGCCTTTGTAGTCCTCCGGCACGCCGAACCCGTATTCTTTGCCATCCGGCTTGAATTTGATGAACACCATCTTCATGCAAAAGTCACTCCCTGTTGCTTAAATTATACCTGCTATCTCCGTTGGTGACAACGACTGTAAAGACAGTACAAAGAAAAAAATAATCGGGCGCAGCGATCAGGCAGGCCGTGGGCACGAAAAGCGGAGCACACGCGGAACCCTTCAGCCTGGATACACGGGATTTTGCCGTGTACGCCTACCTCTGCCGCTGGCTCAGGCAGTTCCGAAAGGCGCACTTCTCCCCCTATTGCTAATTTGGAGAGGGAGAAATATCTTTCTTTTGTACTGTAAGTGGGATTAGTCTTATTACTGTTCCGCAAATTTTGACATACCCTTTTCAGAAAAACGAGTAAGACCTCTTGACAAGCACTGGTCTCCTGTAGTATTTTGGAATTGGAAATGAGACTTGCTATGCTTGCCAGCAGCATCTCGATTTTTTGCCGCCGTGTTCCAGCACGGCGGTTTTCTTTTTGTGCGCCAGGATTGGCCCCTGGGAGCGCCTGTGCGACCGTTTCGACGAGTATGTACAGATTGTGCTTCCCGGCACGGAAAGCGGCTTTGAGGAGCCTCCCAGCGGCCATCAGAGACTTTATGGCCGTTTGCACTGTGCCGATGGCCATGTGCAGCACGGTGGCCATGTGTGAAAACGAGGGAAACGCCTTGCGCTGCCCATTGGAGCAACGGCAGAGGTAGGTATACACGGCAAAGTCCCGTGTATCCAGGTTGAATGCTTCTACCGGCAGCTTGCCCCATGCGCCGGACAGCTGCCGGAGCTTGTATTGATTGGAGATTCTGCGGCCTTCCCGATCTTGCCGGGCAGACACTACCAGCAGGCCCTTTTGTTCCAGACCGGCCACGGCGGAGCGGATTGTGTTCTCGCTCAGACCGCACCGCTGCTGTATGGTGGCGTTGCGGACGGTTGCTGTGCCCAGGCAGTTCTGACAGTACGACAAAAACAAATAGACCATCAGTTCTTTAGGCTTTAGCCCGTATTCAAATAGGCTGTTATAAATTTTCACAAACATGTTGTTCTTCCTTCCAAAAAATCAGCCCCAGGCAATCCGTTTGCCTGGGGCATTGTTGTTATTTAGGGGTTGAATTTTCCGGGGTACAGTGCTGCCGCTTCGCGCCGGGAAGCCCCCAGCTTGCGGCGCGGCTCCCTGGTTGCTGCCGGGGGCGTGTGGGGGCATGCCGGGGCACTTCCCAGCGCCTGACGCAGAGATTCCGTGCTGAGTAACTTGATTTCCAGATAGTCGTTCTCGCCGGTGGAATCCTGCTCCTGGGGAGCAAGGGACAAGTATTTCCAGTAGCCCTCAAGGTGGGTTTTCATGGGTGTGTACCCGGCTTTCTCGACAATCCAGGTGTCACGCTGGATGCGCACCATCTGAGCAGGGGACATCAGAGGGCGGCCCATCAGCTGATGGCTGCTGGTGGTCTTGCCGTCAGAGCGAGAGGAGGAGCCGGTCAGAATGGTCTCATCGCCCAGCATTTTGGATATGCTGGTAGCGGTATCCTGGGCCGATGGCGATACAAATGTGTTGAGCAAAATCTGGCAGTTGTCTTTGATGATCTCGGTGACGTTTTTATCGTATTTGAGCAAAAACTGGCTGTAGCTTTGCACCGCGACCAGGATGCGCCCGCCTCGGCTGCGGATAGCCGAGAACAGGCTGGTGACACCGGGAATTGCCGGGAAGTTGCCGAACTCATCCAGAAAATAGTAGAAGGGACGAGGGCAATGCCCGCCCTGGCGCTCAGCCAGAGCAATCAGATCGTCGGTCAGGAAGCGGACGAACAGCGACGCCAGGAAGTGCCTGGTTTCGTTTTCATCGGGCGCGATCAGGAAGATCGCTGTGGGCCGTTCGATGAATCGTTCGGCGTCCAGATCGTTGTCGTGTGTGCAGATCAGCTGCTCCAGTTCTGCATCGACGAATTTCAGCAGCTTGGACAGCGCCGAAGAAACGATATTGAGTGTTGTACGAATATCCGCGCTTGTGGTAGTGCTGATATAGCCTTTGATTCTCCGATCGGTAACCCCCTCCAGCATGGCAGCCAGGCGGCTTTTCTGGACGGTGTTCCCTTTCTCCGGGTTATCTGCCCCTGCCAGTTCGACAATCAGATTAAAAACACTGACGATGTGGCGCTCACCGTCCTGGCCGTACTGAGACACCAGCAGAACCAGGCCGGTTATCAGGCCACGGGCAGTCTCGTTAAAATACTCGCTGCTGTCACCACTGTTCACAGAGCCGGTATTACCGATGATCGCGCTGGCAATGACCTTGGCGTAGCGTTCTGCCGTGGCATAATGCACGGCCCGCTGCTTGGCGTCTTGCTCCTTGCGCCATGCGTCGATTTCGATGTTGACGCGGTACAAAAGATTAAAATGGCAGGAGCAAAACACGTTTCGCAGATCGAGCTTCAGCACGCGGTAGCCGCACTTTTTCAGTTCGGCACCAGTAATTGTATACAGGTCATCCTTAACGGACACCAGCACCATGCTGGCCCCCTGGCCAATTCCCTGCGCGTCCTGCGTGTGCAGATTAACCCTGGCATTATAGGTGATAGTTGGGATATACAGGCTGGTGGATTTACCGGCACCAGGTGGGGCGACCATCAGCACAGACTGGTCACTCGTATCAACCAGCCAGGTGCTTTTGGATGCGCCCACAAGCATGGCCGGTTGTGTCTCATGCCCTTGCTGTATCTCCTGGTATACCCGCTTGACTTCCTCCGGCTCCATAAAGTGGGCGTCGCCGTGCTGGCCGTGTCCGGCTTTTACATCCCGGACCGCCAGGGGCTGACGGTTAAGTAGCTCTATGATTGCCACGGCCAGCATGGCCAGCAGCAGCTTGGCGAGAATTAGTCGGCCATCCATAGGCACCTTCAGGAACATTTGAAACCCCGTCAACAGCGCATAACCAAGGACTAACACCAACAACGGGCGAAACAGTTTTTTCAAAAAATCACCTGCCTTACATCATTTCCATAAAGGCTTCGCTTTGCGGGGTCATCGCCTCCGGCTCAATTTGTTGAGCATGATACTGTTCGCTGGTCTGTTCCAGTTCGGCATAGCGGACACAGTATTCCATTGCATTGTGGAGCCTGGCCACACTGTCCTTCATGCTGAAGCCGGAAACTTGCCTGGCATCTTCCAGCGCGGTGGTGATTCTCTCCGACAACTGGCCATCGACCGGCACACCGCAGCGTACCTGCAGGAGAGCCGCCAGGGCGGCGCTTTCCAGTTCTGCCACCGGCCTTTCGACCGTGCTTGTGCGGGCGATGACTGCCTCGGAATAGCCTTCCAGCAGACTTTTCAATTGTTCTGTATCGCTTTCTCCTTCCCGGATGTGGATGGTGTTTCTGGGCGCATCAAAAAATCCGGGACCATGGCGAATATCCTTCACAATGGGGATGTCGGCCAGGTGTGCGGCATCTTCCACACGGTGCATCAGATCGCCATGCTGGGCGTCTGTCCATTGCAGCGGGGCGTTGTCCAGGTATTCGCTTTCGGGCAGATCGTACTGCTCCAAAGCATAGACGCGCTCTATCCCATCGGAACGCAATACAGAAACAAAATGATCTTCTTCGCCCGGTTTGACTTTAGGCGACCCGATTGCTTCCGGGGCAGGGCAGTAGGTGGCTTTGGGGTTTTGGGCGAATACCGCAACACTGTTTTCAGCACCCATACCAACGCACTGCCCCCGGAATGTCAAATAATCCAAGTATTTCTGCGGGTCAGTGACCATTGCGGTATAGGTCTGATCAATTTTTGTTAGCAGGGCCTGAATCTCAGGGTGCATGTCTGTTCTCCCTCCTTCTTGATTCAGAACTGTATTCAGTTCATTCAGTCTGGCCAGTTTGGTCTGAAACTCTTTCTCATACGCAAAAGGTTGGTTTACAGCTTCTTTTGCATCCTCCAGGTTTTTGTTCAGTATCGTCAACCGCTCCTGATCAAGCGCCTGTGTATCAGATAGCTTTTCTAATAGATGGCGGAACGAGGAAAAGTTTTCTTTCGGGTTAAACTCGAAGTTGTATTTCTGCTCGCCCTGGAGATATCCCATAAAGCTGACCGCTTTGGCGTCATAATAGGCATGGATATTGAACCCTCTGTACTGACCGATGATGACGTCACCGGCTGTGGCCCCCTGGAGAGCATCGCGCAGAGCAGCGTCGGCAGCTTTGCGCTCCGTATAGGTTGTTCCCATTACAATAGCGGAAAATTTCTCACTACCGTCTGGATTGAAACGGCTATTGGCCCTGTAAACGTCGATGTCTTTGGAAACCGCATCCAAAGATTCTTCGACTTTTTGTATGGAGGCAGGATACCCGATAGCGATCTTGTCCTGCAGCTCAAATATCTGTGACATGTGGGAGGAGCGCAGTGTGCTCAACCGGGCTACTTCATTGTCCAGTTCCATCTTTTCTTTGATAAGGGGATTGCCGGCGCATAGGGCTTTGATTTCCGCGTAGGACAGTGCAACTTCGTCCAAATCCTGACAAGATCGAGCAGGCGACTTGCTGGTCATGATTTGCGATATGAATTTTTGCTTGTTTTCGATCAGCTGCCAACTGTAGGCGTCGAAGCTGCCTTCGGTTGCATACCGATAGATCTGCACAGATGGGTTTTCGTTGCCCTGGCGCAGAATCCGACCTTCGCGCTGCTCAATATCCGAGGGCCGCCAGGGCACATCAAGATGGTGGAGTGCAATCAATTTGGTTTGCACGTTGGTTCCGGCTCCCATTTTTTGTGTACTGCCCATCAGGATGCGCACCTTTCCGGCACGCACTTTTGCAAACAGAGTGGCTTTTTTGGCGTCGGTATTGGCGTCATGGATAAATGCAATCTGTTCCTTCGGAATACCTTTGGCAATCAGCTTGTCACGGATATCGTCGTAAACGTTCCATTCTCCAGTGCTGGGGGTGGCCAGATCGGAGAAGATCAGCTGCGTCGATTGTGTGGCCATGGTGTTTTGCCAAATCTCAAATACCTTGCTGGCGCAGGCCGTGGCTTTGTTTTCGGGAACATCCGGGAGAAGTGGGTTGAGCAGCCGTTGATCGAGAGCCAGTTTCCTGCCGTCCGTTGTAATTTTGAGCATGTTATCTGTGTGCGGGTCTACATTGCCAGCGCGGACTTTCTCGGCACGCTCTCCAAGGGCCTGGATGCTTTCTTTCTGTAGCTCCGTGGGAGGGCACATCACAGCTGTGGCTTTTCCTCCTTCCAGATCGGGAACTTTTAGGTTCAGCATATCGGAAGTCTGTACATCGGTGGCCAACTTCCACATGCTGATAAGTTCGGGGAGATTGAAAAATCTTGAAAAGCGTGTTTTCGACCGATAGCCAGTACCTTCCGGGGCTAGTTCAATGGAGGTTGTGGTTTGTCCGAAGTTGGCGGCCCAGGCGTCAAAAGACAAAAGGTCATGGGCGCGCAACGTGCTGGCCTGTAAATACCGCATCATAGTATACAGCTCAACGGGTGAGTTGCTGATTGGGGTGCCAGTACAGAAAACAAGCCCTCTCCCGCCAGTGATTTCATCCAAATACTGGGTTTTCATCAGAAGATCAGTTGCTTTCTGGCTTTCTGAGGTCGATATACCGGCAACATTTTGCATTTTTGTGGTGACTGCGAGATTCTTAAATTCGTGGGCCTCATCAACCATGAGTGAATCGACGCCCAACTGTTCGAATGTCACCACATCATCTTTGGGAGAATCCATCAGTTCTTCCAAATGTGACTGAAGGCGTTTTTTGGTGGCCTCCATTTGCTTGACACTCAGATCTTGCCCGCTTTTTTCCTTTTTTGCGCTGGCAATTTCTTGCGTGTACCGTTCGATCTCGTCCTGCAGGAACTTCTGCTGCCTTTCGCTTGACAGCGGAATCCGGGAAAACTGACTGTGTCCCATGATCACGATATCATAGTTGCCGGTGGCGATACGAGAACAAAATAGCTTGCGGCGATTTTTCTCAAAGTCATGCCTTGTGGAAACGAGTATATTGGCGTTGGGGTAAAGACTGAGAAGTTCGCTGCCCATTTGTTCGGTCAGGTGGTTGGGGACAATGATTAGTGTTTTATTGCACAGCCCCAGGCGCTTTTTCTCCATCGCGGCAGCGCCCATAACCATTGTCTTACCTGCGCCAACTGAGTGAGCTACTAGAGTATTACCGCCAAACAAAATTCTGGCTACTACGTTGCGCTGGTGGGGTCTGAGCGATATTTCCGGGTTCATGCCCGGAAAGCGCAGAAAACTTCCATCATATTCGCGTGGCCGCAGGTTGTTGTAATGGGTGTTGTAATAATCAACCAATCGCCGCCGCCGGACGGGATCGCGGTATATCCAATCCTTAAAGGCGGTCTCAATCTGTTGCTGCTTGTCCTGGGCCAATCGAGTTTCTTTGACGTTTGGTACAGCCTTCTTCTTCCCGTCTACGTCCTCGATATAATCGACAACCTTGACCGCCTGCAAATTCAGACTGCAACGTAAAATCTCATAAAAATTCTTTCTCTTTGTACCGAAAGTGGTTGTAGCCTTCAAGTTGTAGCTGTCTACGGAACTCCCTTCGATGTTCCAGGTGGCGTTGAGCCGGTTGTAGCTGACTTTTATAGATTGTGCCGCCCAGCGATTTGGCTCCATCGTTTCCAGAATGAATTGTTTGATATCCTCTGGAGGAATCCAGGTAGTGCCGAGATGCAATTCAATTTCGGATGCCGTCAGGTCTTTCGGTTGAACGCCTCTCAGCGAGTCCACGTTGACCTGGTAACTGGGGTCCTGTTGAGCGAATATTTCAGCCGTGGCCAGCTTTTTGCGTACATCACCAGAGAGATATTCTTCGCCGGTTTGATACAATGGCTCACCTGCAGCCGTTGTTTCACCTGGCACGCGAAACACTACGCCGGTCAGATCCTGCAGAAGCTCATCACGGGTTTTGCCGGTTAACTGCTCCATGTAATGTAGATCGACGCTGGTGTGTTCCTGGACAGACAGCATAAGAGCCTCACTGGCCGTTTCCACATGGTCAATCACTCGGTTGGGCCGGATTGTTTTCTTTGTAAACATATCCGACTTCGACTTGAAATTGTGTTCGTCATCGAAATTCTCCAGCGAACAGAGCAAGCTATAACCGCTGTCGTCGCGGAAGGCCAGAGCGTTGGCGCGGCTGTTGAGCCTGCCATGCTTTTCCGTATAGGCGTCATACTCTTGATTTAACCGGCGCTGAAGCTGTGCAATCGTCTCATCCGGGAGATCGTCCAGCTGGGCCTGAATCAACTCCCGTGTGGTGGCCAGGATAGAGACCATGCCCTTGATTCGTGCCTGTGCGGTGGCGTTTACGATGACTTCCCGCATAACCGAATCAGTACGGAAAAAAATCCTATCGTCACGGATACAGTAGCTATAATTCCGTACATCAGTGTCTGCAGGAAGGGTAGCTGCCTCTTCTGGCTGTTGCTCCAGAATAACCGGCTCTGCCTTCACCAACGTGGCATTCAACCTTCCCATCGCAGCCTGCAGCTGCTCCTCCAGCGTAGTACTGGTATCAGGCTGACAGGTAGGGCGCATCCCATAGGGGCCGCTGACCATCTCCATTTTTCCGCAAATCATCTCCGGGTGGTCGATGAAATACTGGTTCATGGGGATGCCATCCGCATTTGTTCCTGTGTGCAACCAGGATACGTCCTGGTCAACAATGTGATCTCGTTTCTGAAGGAACAGAATATCGGCTGTCACTTCCGTACCGGCCAGAGCCTTAAAGGCCGTATTCGGCAGGCGCACTGCACCGATCAGCTCACAACGGGCTGCAAGATATTTTCTCACATCTTCTGATTGCTTATCCATCGTGCCGCTGGTCGTGATTATGGCCTGGATACCCCCTACGCGCAGCTTGTCAATGCTTTTGGCTGCGAAGTAATCATGTATCAGGAAGTTATATCGGTTAAATGCAGGGTCATTTACTTTGTACTGACCGAAGGGGACGTTACCAATCACCACATCGAAGTAGCTGTCCGGCAATACAGCTTTTTCATAACCACAAATCTGAATATTGGCTTTAGGGTACAGCTGCTTGGCAATGCGGCCAGTTACGGGGTCAATCTCCACGCCAAACAGATGTGCGCTTTCGTCGAAGCTGGCCGGTCTGTTTGCGAAGAACGCACCCACACCCATACTTGGCTCCAGAATATTGCCGCCCTGCAGGCCAAAGCGCTCCAAAGTGCTGTACATTGCGCGAACGATCTCCGGCGACGTGTAATAGGAGGTAAGTGTGGACGCTCTGGCAGCCTCGTATTCGGCCTCTGGAAGCAGCTCTTTCAGTTCTTGGTATTCTTTATGCCAGTTGTCTTTCCGTGCGTCAAATGCGTCTGCCAGGCCGCCCCAGCCCACATATCGGGCGAGAAGCTGCTGCTGTTCCGGGGTGGCCTGCATGCCGGTTGTCTCCAGGTGTTGGAGCAGACGAAGGGCGTTGATGTTGTCCTGGAACCGGATCTTTGGCCCGCCCGGCTCTGTTTGCTCATCCGGCAGAGCTTTGTAGTTTTGTGCGTTACGGGCGATATTTGCCTTATATTCCTCATAGGCGGCCTGTTCGGCGTCTGCTACCGTCTGGAATTTCGTCCATTTTCCATTGATAGGTATTTCTACAGCGGTCTTTTGTGGGATGGGCTGAGGCTGAACTTGCTCCGGGGCCGTAGATTCTTTCGTCTTTTCGGAGGTTTCGATGCTGGGAGTGGCTGGGGCCTGTAGACGGCTGTTTCGCTCGTTCCGTTCCAGAAGCCGGGAAAATTCTTCCTTACTCACAGAGCGGCTGAACAAGGGAAGTTCCTGGTCTTGCAGAAGAATCTCCCCTTCGCCAATATCCTGGACAATAAAAGCCTTATCGTTTTCCAAATAGACAATATCGCCAGGAATACAGGGACGCTTTTGGGGAGCAGAACGGATAGCCTGTTCACGTTTCCTTTCCTGGTACTCTTGCTCAGCTGTTCCGATGAGTTCATCAAAGGTTACCCCGGACAACTCATGTTCAACCAATTCTGCCGTCGAAGCGTACTGCGCGGAAAGGATTCTTTCTCCATCGACGTTATAGACTATTTTGTGGTGAAGGAGATCCACATAGACATTGATGCTATGGTCACCTTCGCCGGTAGAGGAATAGGCCAGGTCAATGTGGCGGAGATCTTCAAATTCTGGTGGGTCGAAGCCATTCTCGGTGCAGTATTCCCGAATGATTTCTTTGGCCTGTTCCAAGTCGGCTGCCCTTTTATCTTGCTCTGCTTGACGGGCTGACAGCCATTCCTCATATTCGGGATATTCTGCGTCTGTGAGATAACGGTTACTTTGCACCAGTTCTTGCAGTCGGCTGGAAACTTCCTGCCATGTCAGTGTGTGGCTTATCTGCCCATTATCGGTATTACACTGGATTTCAAAGCCGCTGCTGCTGTAATCAAGCCATCCGCGGGAGCCGTTGGCAAAGTCCCACGACCTGCCGCCTGTCCCATATTCTTTTTTTAGCCAGCGAACCATTTCTTCTCTCGGCGGCAATACCGGCTGGGAAAAATAGTATTGAATCCGCATTTTTCCCTTTTCAAAATTGCTTCCGTCACAAAGAGCGCGTCTGATCTCATCTTCATTGATTATCGGCTGGTCAACAGCGGTTTCCATTTTCTGTTCCAGAAAGGAGGGAACATCTACAAATCCAGCACTATCGCAGTAATATGCTTTGGTGTCCCCACCGCGATTCAGAACAACAATGTCGGAAACGGAAAGGCTATGGCCGGTGAAGTCAGGGGGACGGTCAAGGTTGAATGTGCGGAAGATGTCCTCCAGCGTGGTTTTGCCATCCAGGGGGGCTGTGTAGACCAGATCGTAATTCTGCCGGTCAATGGCCAGCCCCGCTTCCTGCAAACTCTCGTAAGGCTCAAAGCGATAGTCCCGTGTTTCCGACCCGCCTTTTAGCTGGTAGATAGTAAAGGTATCGCCCTGCTCCGGGGAATCGACGGTGAAATACGGGTTTTCCCATTGGGAGAAAGGCATATCCGGCAAGGCTTTGTAGCTGCCGTTCTCCATCACATAGGGCCGCACCCGGTCAAAGCCGATTTCCCTTGCCACGCGGGAAAGATTTTCTAGCACTACAGAATCGGCCCGCAGCCGTTCCATGCGGGTAAAATCCTCCACAAGATAATTCTGGCCCGCCCGTACCTGAAGGATGTCAACGGAACTCAATTTGTCTTTGCTTTCGAGGCCCAATGTCAGATGGGCATAGGGCTGGCCGTCATCGTTCAGATCGTTGGTTTTGTTATAGGGTTGGTCGCGCAGCGAGGCGAATCGGTCCCTGGCTTCCTCAAAGGTTTCATAATGTTCAATGGGGGTGCGTTCCGAGGAATTTGTGGCCCAAGTTTTCAGATCGGGAATTACATAAAAACCCCATTCTCTGGGCGCTTCCGGCGATGATTCAGCGGTGACTTTCGATGTTTCCGGGACGCTGCGGGTTTTCGTATCTTTTTTCTGTACGGCAAGCTCCTCCGGCGGGGGCATAGTCATGTGCATGGCATGGGCTACATCGCGGACAGGGGACAGGCACGCTATAAGAGAGTGGTTGAGCAGCGTCCCCAGCCGCTCAAGCACTTTGGGCCTGTTTTGATATTGCGTTGCGAAAGAAAAGGAGCTGGTATCCAGATCATCCACCGGCATACTGAGGCGAGTATAGACCACATATTTTGCGCTTTGTTCAAGGAATTTTTGTAACTCGGTACGCACTGCGGCAGAAGTTTCAGATTTCACCTCGGTATCTACGATTTGCTGTACTTTAGTATGCACATAGCTGTCCAGGCTTTTTTCTCCACTACGTCTGAGCAGGTTGTGCCGCGCAATCCCCGATTTGCTTTCGTATACGGTCCACGGGAAGAGACCGGGGGTGCTGCGCCCCGCCGTGTCTTGATAGTCAAAGACATACGTAAGACATTCTGGATGTTTTGCATCAAAAATAGGGATTCCGTGCGAGCCACGAATAATATGCCGGTTTTTTTCACGGTCCCATTGATTCAGCGTTGCGACAGCCTTTATTCCTGGTCGTTGATGGTGCAAAAGCACCTGGCTTTGAAATCGCTCCTCATAGGTGTACGCCGCCGAGCAGAGAAATGCTGCCCAGGTGGCGGGGCTTTCTGTGATTACACCAAGAGCATGCAAATATGCCTCTGTTAGCTGCCTATATTTTGTTTTGTGTTCCATCGGCTGACCCCTTTCATAAGTTCCCCAAAAGAAAAAGGGAGCAGGACAGAGCCTGCTCCCCATGATGGAAGTATTCGCAATATATTAGAAGGGCGATGCTTCACCTTCCTCGATCAAGGTGAACTCTTGGTCAGAAGCGCTGTCTGCATCACGGTCCAGCGCTTCCCAATCCTCCTGTGTGCCATCGAAAAATCTGTTTTTGGCCCGTCCACGGGTTGCGACAGGCCGGGCCATTTTGGGAACCCCCAGTTCGCCCCTCTGGCAGCCGCCGAACATCAGCGGCTCGGCCAGTTCTTCTGCCTGGGCCTTCAAGGCGTTCATGTGACCAACATGCTCCAAAGGCTGGGTGTTCTGGTCCGGGGCGGGGTTGTTGGCAAGCAAAGCCTTTACAGTGTCCTCAACGAAGTCTCCGACTTCCACGTTTTTCTCTTGGCAGAGGGCCGCCAATTCGCCCTTGCAGACCAGCTCCCAAAATTCCTCCGGGCAGTAGGCTTCCAACCAATCTTTATACTGCTGCCCGTATTTTCCGCTGAAGCCGCCAAAATCAGCAGCCGCGGGCCAGCTTGTGTTATAACGGGTGCGTGCTTCCTGGAAGGCGATCTCCTGATCGGAGAGGTAGCCCATGTTGCAGCGGATTTCTTCCGGGATTTTTTCGAGCAAAGCCAGGCGTTCCGGCTCCGCCATAGCATCAAGCTGCGCCAACAGTTCCTCCTCCGGGATGTCCTCAAACCAGTCGAACCGCTCCTGCTCGGTCATGTTCTCCAGTAACTGCATGTTGATGTTCATAAGTGTACCTCCGCGTGCTTCGTGTGATTCTCTTACACACAATTTCGCTTAATCTGATGATTTTGTCAAGGGGTATTTCAACGAAAAGTCATCTCAGAGCGTTTCACCCCGAAATATGCAATGTTTTTTGCAAATTGCAGCTAGAAATGTTTCGGTGATTCGTGAATAATCAACTGTGCCTATTAGGCACAAATCTTTTATTATAGTTCGATGGTAGACAGGTTGCGTTCATCGGAAAGCCCGGTTTTCAACTTTCGTACATTTTGTTTTTCGCCGGTCAGACCGTTGGCGACGTGGGCAGCCCGGTTCATTCTTTGTGTCTGCTGCTGATCGCTGTTCAGTGTTTTGGCCAGGCGAAACAGCATGTTCTGCACTGCATAAGTGGGGCTTTTTTCCTGATAATCGGAACCATCCACCTTTTCATCCGGGGTTGCGTTTTCCGGCTCACTGTGCGAAGCTGTTTTTTCCTGTACTGCTGGCGCGTTTGGTGGTTTGCCGGCCCGAGAAAGAACAGCAGCATTTCCCGCCGAAGTCATGGCCGTGGTTGACTTTTTCTGAGGTGCGTGCGAAGCTGTTTTTCTCTGTACTGTTGGCCGCACATACCGCTCGGCGGCATGGATGATGATGTTATGCCTGGTTACCTCGGCACGGCCAGCGCGGCGTTCTTCAAAATCGCAATAAGGGTGAAAGAAGCTGTTTTCGATCTCTGCAAACTTTTTGTCCAGTGTTTCTTCGTAGGAGGCGTATGTCAGAGCCAGTTCTTTTTGACTGTCCAGGTATTCTTCATACATGGGCCGCAAAATCGGGTCCCGCTGCATGATTTTTTCCAATACGCCATCTACTTCGGCTTTGAGTTGCGGCGGCAAGAATTTGTAAGTGCGTTTGCCTGGCGTTTCCCGCAGGTCTTTCCCCAAATCCTTTAGGGCATCGGTGATTTCACGGTCCACCAGATACTCGCTGGACACCAGTTTGCGCAGCTGCTCATTGAGTTTGTCGCGGCGCTTGCTTTTTTCTTCCTTCAGATATTCCAGATCGCCGCGAAAGATTTCATTGGTGAAACTGCTTTTTACTTTACGCGTGGCAGCATTGAGCGCCGCGCTTTTGTCAGTCTCTTTCTCTCGATGAGGTATGAACGCTTCCCGGCTGTCAGTGGACCAGACCAAAAAATGCAGATGAGGGTGAAAGTCTTTGTTATGCCAGGAGCATACCATCCGCAGATTGTTGGGGGAAATGTTATATGCTTTCGCCAGTTCATCGGCTTTCAGCGCGATCAGATTTTTCATGTAATTGCGGTCTACCCCCAGCCGCTCACAATCGCTGGCGTTCAGCGAGTACACATGACGCCATACAGTGCTGTTGCCAGGGGCTTCCACTTCCACCTGCGCGGACAGCACCTTTTTTTCTGTACCGTTCTGGTCGAAGATGGGGCTTTGCCGGTCGATATACGCAATGTAGTTTGTGGCATGGCGGGTATTGGCAAAATAGCCGGAGTTGAGTATTGCTTTGACTTTCACTGTCTCACCTCACTTTCGGACGGAGAAAAACAGGTTGTGCCTATTAGGCACAACCTGTTTTTCTCGATAATTCGATGGAATTATCCGGCGTTTTTGCAAGAGAAATAGGCTCATTCTTCCAAAATATCTTCCAGCCGGAACACACGATCATTCATTTTCAAGTATTCCACGGCGGCGCGGCGGTAATTGTCCAGCGCGCGGGGGTTGATTTCCAGTTCGTGCGCAAGAACCTGGCAGATTATAGCCTGTTGGATCGCCAGTTCAGATAACACTTTGTTGGTGCGGTTGTTCAGTCGTGTTTCCATCAGGTTGACGCTGGCAAGGAAGGTGCGCTTCACGCTCTCATTGATGAAGGCCCCGTCAGTTTGCATATACAGGTAGTCTTTGTAGTAGCGGATGGCGTTCTCGATAACAGCAGTTTCTGTGCAGTTCTCTTTGTCAGCTATGGCCTTCAGGGTTTCTACCGTCTCATCACTGATCCTATACGCTCTGGCCACACGACCCTTTGACTTATTTTCCATTACGTGGCTCCTTTCTGGGGATACGATTTTCCCCTTTTTTATGAAAATTGGAAAGTGGTTGGGAAAATGCAGGATAAAGCTGTATTGCACAGGTGCAATACAGCAACACACCGCGCCGCAGTGCAGCGCGGTTTTTCTTCCTGTTATTGTATTGCTGTTTGTATTGCTGTCGCAACCTTTTCAAACCCTCAAAACCAAAGCATCAAAATATTACGCTTATCATCGTTAGTTTTTTCTTCTCGCCTGCTTGTAGTGTGTATTGCAGTACAGAAAAAAGAATCGTTTCTGCGTAATATTGTGTATTGCTTCCTGTATTGCAGACTTTACAGCCAGTTCTCAGGCGCAACGCGAGTATTGTTGACATACACCTCAAAGTGCAGGTGGTTGCCGGTGCTGTCGCCGGTGCTGCCCACCGCTGCGATTGTCTGACCCTGGGTCACGGTCTGACCGGCAGAAACGCCCAGGGAGGAGCAGTGCGCGTAGAGAGTGTAGATTTGATTGCCGTCCACAACGCCATGGTAGATCTTGACGTAGTTGCCCCAGCTGTTATGATAACCGGCTTTCACGACCACGCCATCAGCGGCGGCATAGATCGGCGTTCCGTAACCGGCGGCAAAGTCCATTCCCCCGTGTGGTGCGCCTGTCCAGCCATCCGGCTCTCCGAAGTGACAGGATATGTAGCTGTAGCTGGCCAGCGGTATAATGAAAGTTCCGTTGCCGCTGCCGGTGATCCCGCCGGTGTAATCTTCAGACGGGGTAAAGCTGTCTGTGTTGGTAATGCCGACCTGGGTGACGGTGACACCATACAGGTCCTCCCAGTCGGTCTGATACAACACTTTGGTCCATTCGATATTGACTTCGGACCAACCTTCCCAATCGTCATTCAGCGTCGCCTCCTGGAGCTTCTGCAGATATTGTTCCATGACTTCGCTTTCGCCGGTGTAAGAGGGGCTACACAGTTCTTCCCATTGGGCAATGGTCTGTTCAGTGGCACCGCTTTCTCCGCTCCAGTTCTCGCAGCCAGGCAAACGAGCCGTCACATACAAGTCGTAGTGATCTCCGGGGCAGTAGCTTTCTGTGTGGGAGTTATCGCAATCGGCGCTGTCATCGCTGTGGTGATAGGTTCCCCCGTTACCATCGGGGTGACCGTCGCACACCTTCCGGCTCATGCAGCCACCGCAGGAATATGGCCCGCGCTCCCTGGTGGAGAAGGAAACACTTTTCAATGCGACCCAACAGGCCAGCGGGGACATATCCGTTTCCCAATCCTGCTCATAATAGCAGGAAACAATGGTCAGAACTTCCTTGTCGTTATTGGAAAAACCGTTTTCCCATTGCAGGATGACGTTACGGTATTCATTACCGTTACGGTCAGTCCGCTGCCGGTACTCGGCCATTTGCTCATCCACATAGGCATCCCTGGCTTCGTCCATAAGCGCTGCGGTCTGGCCGACCAGGGATGTGTCCTCGGTGAGAAACGTGGAGAGGGTTATCGTGAACAGCGCAATGATCGCCTGCAGACCGGCGACCAGCAGAAAGATGATCGAAAGCACCACCGCCACGATGGTGATGATGATTTTGCGGGTCCTCTCATCGGCCAGTTTCTGCGCGATGAGAATCGCAATCTTGGCAGGCATCAGATGCCCCCTTTGTCACCAAACAACTCGGCTTCAAAGGGGAGCGTCCCCACTTCCATGTAGTATTTTCCGTTACCTGCTTTCAGCAGGCAGTGACGCTTGTTGGAAACACTGATGCAAGCGGCTTCGCCATCCGTCAGCTTCAATGCCTCTTTCATATCCTGGAGATCAACCTGTCCGCTGTAAAACAGGAATTTGAAAGAGGACATGTTGATGATCGGGGAGCTGTACCGTCGCACCGATTCATCCAGGCAGTCCTGGAGCTGCTGCGTCGCCACACCGATACAGGCGTTATACTTTCTGCTGCGACGGGCAAAATAGCTGATGTATTTGGCCATCAGCGGCTGCTCCAGGTACATGTACAACTCGTCGAAGCTGAGAAGCACCTGGAACTCTCGGAGTAGCACGATAGACCAGATGTAGGTGTTCAGGTTATTCTCCACGGCCTGAAGGCGCTGTTCGCTGCCCTCCAGCAGAGCGCCCATAGAGAAGCAGATCAGCGGATTGTTCTTTACGTCAATGGTGGTCGTTCCGTTGAAGATGTTGGACAGCTCACCGTAAGTCGGGTCATTGATATACAACAGGACCTCAGAAATCATTTCTTTGGTGAGCATGGGGTAGCTGTTTTTGCCCAACTGCTTTTGCACGAAATCATACAGCGTGCTGAATGTGGGGTAGTCCTCGTGCCGCAGCCGGTCAAAGTCGGTGTGCTGATCGATGCCCACCGACGCATACATTCCCTGGACCAGAATCATCAGCGCACGGAGAGTGCTGTCCGGCATCTCCGGCATCATAATGCGGAACTCATCTTTGAGCCAGGAAAGATGCTGCAAAAACATGGGCGATTCATTGGAAATCTCCGGCAGCTCGGCTCCTTCCTCTACATCATCCTCCAATTTAATTCTGCGCACCTCGAAGATGTTGATTTTGTGGTTGCCGGAAGCGCAGTCGATCACGACACCGCCCAGGCCGCGTGTGACATCGCTGTATTCATTCTCGGGGTCCATGACGTAGCAGTGAACCCCGCGTGTCACCATAAAGGTCAGAATTTTTTTCTGAAGGTAACTCTTACCCTGTCCAGCGGAGCCAGAAATGAAGAACACACCGTTGGTGATCTGGTCATCCCGCTGGAAGATGTCGGCATACACCGGGCCGCCTCGGTCGGTACGGCCAAGGGGCATGCCATGGGGATGAATCAGGCTGGAGTAACTGAAGGGATACAGGGCTGCCACGGTTTTACTGGGCAGATTGTTGGAACACAGGATAAAGTGGTCGCTGCCCAGCGGCTGCACGGAGGAAAAACCATTGCGCTGTTCATAGTTCAGCTGGTCATAGGTAATGCCGACGCCTGCAAGCTCAATCTTTACCTGCTGCTCCAGATTAGCCAGGTCCTCCAGCGTCTTGCCGTAAATCTCGATATACACGTTGACGCTGTAAATGGTATTCTGGTTCCGGGTGACTTCGGCATAGAAGTTTTTGATGTCCATAGTCTCCTGGGCTGCGTCCATTTGTTCCGTGGCCTGGCTTTTGCCGCCGATAACGGCCTTATTACGAATCTGCTCGTCAATCAGCTTTCGCGCATTGTCTTTCTGGAGCGGGGTCATTCGCATGGTGAAAGAAGTGCCCCGCATGCTGGCTACCGTGTACAAGGCACGCGGCGGAATCTGAGCCGGGAAGTTCTTTATCATAAGGGTTCGGCGCATCAGGCCGGATTGCTCGGCATGGTCACGGGTGAAGTCAATGCGGTTGGGGCAAAGACGGCGCTGAATTTCCTTGTTGTAGATCGCCGGTTTGGCCTTTGCCATGTTGGGGTAGTTTTTCACTTCTTCGGCAATGGTGTAGATATCCACATTGATGAACTCACGGACCAGGTAATTGCGCAGAAGAACGGCCATCTCGTCGTTTTTTACGCGGTCAATTTTATATCCTTTGCCGACGATCAGGGTGTAGATATCATCCTCCTCAGACTGCGCTTTGTAGATAAAATAATACGCCCGCTGCACGGCACTGGATTTTGTTTCGGTGCTTTCGATCTCGTTGACTACGTCTGCCAGAATGTGGTCATAGCGGCGTGGCAAGCTGCGGTAGTATTCCTTGAGGGCGCTCATGTCCTCGATTTTATCTGTACCGAACATGGTGAAGGGGCAGCGCAGGGAATCGAACAACCGGCACAGCTGTTCGATTTCCTGCGCGATTTCTTCATCTGTCATTACGTCGGTGTTCGGCGGATAGTAGCGGTAGAAGCGGAATAACTCCTTGCCGTCCTTGCCGCCATAGATGCCGTTGTCGGCAAAACGGAACTGAATTAAATCCTGGATAGGCAAGCGAGAACGCATTTGTTTCGTCAGGCGTTTGCGCTGGCGCTTTTCTTCTTTTGCTGTGAGCTTTTCATTGGCGGTAAAGGTTTTTGTGAAAAGCTGGTAAAGGGTTCTTGTACGCAATGCACCGAATAGATTGTGTTCAAAATCCACCCGTGCCGCACCAATGGCAATAAATAGCGTCAGAGCCATCAGTTCCAAAGAAGTAAGGTAAAATGTTGCTACCACCAAAGTGGCAATCAGAATCAATTCCGGGACTGTCCACCACCACAAAAGAAATTTCTTTTGCAGCCGTGGTGGACAGAGGTACTTTTGCGTAGTCATTTTTCCTCCTTTTGGGTGGGTTTGTGCCTATTAGGCACAGCTTGTTTTTTTCGATGATTCGAATGTTTTTCTTTTTGCTTTTGCATACGCGGTGGCTACTTTAATAGTCCTTTGACAGCCCCTGCGAAATATGCGATGCCCGTTGGGTTGATATGCGGCCCGGCGCTGGATAAACCGTATTTGTCCAGCGTGCGGCTCACACCACCCATACCGAGCAGACAGCCCATCCCCAAAAACGTATTGGCGATGCCGGTACTCATCAGTAAGGTGATAGCCAGGGCATAAAAAAAGTACTCAAAGAAAAAAGTCAAGCCCACGGCCATAGCCTGGCGAAACCAGCCTGAGAAGGCTGTTTGATCGCCTCGCAAGACACTGGTTTCGTATAGCGGAACCATGGCAATTAAAGTGATGAATTGTACAAAGCGCAACGTGATTTTATAGATAAAAACTCCGCTGCCAATTACGACAATAAAGAAGCAGATCACAGATTCCAGGAGGCTACTGCCGACAACAAGATCAGGAGACAACCACAAGTTGGTCAACGAGTTTGCATACTCTGTTCCCTCGAAATTTGTAACTGAATCGCTCAATTTCAGAAGCTGAATCAAACTTAATATGGCTTTTGTCATCACATGCACCAGCTTGGGACCGAAAAGAGCAAAAGCCAATCCAGAGACAAAATTTTTTGTAACAGCGGACATATACACAGCTTTTTCCTCTGAGCGGGCCTCTAAAATGTCATAGAGCATCAGTATACAGCCGACAGCAAATACCCCCATAGCTATCCAACTGGAGCAGGACACGATAGCACTTACCACTGAATCATCCCAAAGAGACACGATCATTTTACTGACAAAATCCATAATGACTGTCAAAAGAGCCACGAAAATGTCATGTATCAAAGAGGCGATACTGTCTGCTATGAGGTTTAGGATAAATTTTCCGATTACTTCCATTTTTCAATCCCCGATGAAAAAATAAGCTGCTGCCCAGGGGGTGAACATCCTGGGCAGCAGGTTTTTGTACACAGCGGATTAAACAGTGGTTCCGAACACGCCGGCAGCCAAAAGTCCCCAAAGGACGCCGGTGCCGACCGCTACCACCAGACCGATAATCTCCTTCCACATAAACTCCCAGAAAACATCCGACATGCCATCCCGGTGAGCCTTGAACAGCTGCGGCAACTGGAAAATGCAGTAAATAATAGCGGCGGCGGTGATTAAGGGGCAGACTAGGTTGGTGCCGATAGCAGAGAGCCATCCAAGAATTTGGTTTTTCACTTCAGAAGTGAAAGTATTTACATCAATCATATCGTATTCTCCTTTGTGTGTTTTCTAATGAAAGAACTGGTCTTATGGTGTAAGCTCTAAACCAATCGACGGTTGCACCGTCGGTTCATCGGTGTGGGTCGGCGCTTGTTCGACAGGCTCTCTTTCCATTTCTGCGCGTTTCAGAATCAGCGCGTCGTTCCAGTCTTTCGCGCCGGGGGCGTTGGCGTTGGGCAGCTTGTCAATCACTCTGCCAGTAAACCCCTTTTCTTCTAAGAGCTTGCGGCAGTTTACCCGGCTCTTTAGGCCGCCTTCGTCCGCGTCCTGGGCAAGATAAATCGTCTTGATTTGGGGGTTCTCGTCAAGATAGATACCAAGCGGCCCTTCATAGGTGGTTTCCAGAGAAAGGTAAGTATATGCCTTGTGGTCAAGCCCGTGGATCTCCAACATCGAAGCGAAGCTCCAGGCGTCCACCGCCGCTTCGGTGACCACAAGTTTGGTATGGCTGGGGCTGTGGTTCATCACACAGCGCTTTTGATAGTCGCTCCCCTCGACCACGTTGCGGTATCCCTTTTGTCCGTCACGGGGCGTCAAGGTGCCTTTTCTGGCGCAGTAATTGATTTCTCCTTTGCCATCTCGACCGAGATAGCAAAGATTGCCGCGTTCATCGGGATAGATGGTTTTTTCCTGCACCAGCCACTTCACAATGGTCGGCGTGATTTTTCTTGTACTGATTAAGTAGGCATAAATCCGTCGCCATTTGCTTTTATCCTCTGTAGGAAGGACGAGGGGCACCGATTCTTTGGCTTTTGGTTCGGGAGGTTTTGCCGGGGGCGACTGGTGCGGCTTTGACCGCTCTTTTTCATACTCCGGCAGCTGCTTCCGCAGCTCGGTCATGGCCGTGCGTGCGTCGCAGCCGTGTAAACCCATGTAGAGGTCGATCACAGAGCCGCCAAAACCTCGACTGTTCCAGGTGAATACATTTTTGTCGGGCGTAATGACCAGGCTGTCATGCCCTTTCACGGTCAGTTTTCGGCCTCGTGGTATTACTTCATAACCCTCAGAGCGCAGAAAATCGGCAATGGTTATATTTTCAATGATTGCCGTCCTTAAATCGCTGGACATAGTTCACCTCCATCAAGGTGAAGTTACACCTTTTCCGTTGTGCGTTTCTTTTCCTTTCTCTTGCGGGACAGAATGAAAAGAATAAGGACCACGGCAGCAATGACAAGGCCAATGCCCAGCACGGCCGCTGCGGCCTGCAGGACGGTCCATACACTGGCAGGCTTGTAGTGCGCGGTGACCAGCCAGTGGTACAACCCATCTTCCTGACTGGCGGTGTCCTCGAAGCTGTAGGACGCCGTCACGGTGCCGGTGCGTTCCTCATCTTCCCCTTCTTCGTATCGGGCGATCCAGCCGGTGGCATAGACGGAGATCGTGAAGGTGGCACTGCGGTTCATCATGTCGGAGCCGGGCAGTGCCTCCCACTTGCCGGTCCATTCTGCATCAACGATTTTGTAGTCCTTGTTGTTGAAGCCGAGATAGGTCAGAATTTCCGTTTCATAACCCTCATAGACCGGCTTGTTGTCATTGTGGGGCAGAACCAGGTTGCCCAGGAAGATGCCCTTGACATCCGGCCAGCCGTAGTAGGTTGCGGGAATCTCCATATCCACCCAGCCATAGTCACCAGTCTGTTCAATGCCCACCAGATGGCCGGTGAAGGTGTGGCCGTCATCAGCAGTTATCGTTTCGGTCTCGTTGGCTGTCGGCTGCTTGGGGGAATAGCCGAGGTCCACAAAGCCGGTGTAGCTACTCCGGGGTTCCTCAAGCCAGTCGGCAGAAACAAGGGCCAATGTAATGGTTTTTTCAGCGCTCAGCTGATACTCCATCGTAGAGGGAACCTCATCCAGCGACTTGATGTTTTCTAAGGTCATATCATAATACACTGGGCCGCTGATCAGATCGGTAACGTAATCTTCCAGTTCATACAGTTTGCCGTTCTTCCAAAGAGTATCTTCGGGAGCGGCAATCTTGTCGCCCAGCTTGCTTGTGGTGGCTTCATAACTGGTGGTGTAGGTATCGTCATCACCTGTCTGTGCCCATTTTTTGTTGTACTGGCTGCGGTCGAACACCACATACCCGTATTTGGCGGTATTGCCGAAACCGGTCTCGTCGCGCTCATAGGAGGGCTGCTGTTTCTCGTTGATGATGACGCTGGTGGGCCGACCGTCAGCGAGAACCACAGTGGCATTGCCTTCATCCAGGTTATACAGAATCTTGGCGTTGTAGTCTGCATTGGTCAGCCAGAGTGTGCCATTGTCCTCGGTCAGCGTGAAAGCATAGCCGCGTTTGCCGAGATCGGAGCCGTTGTCCGTGGAATGGGTGCCAGGCTCATCGTTGCGCCAGTAATCGCCGTAGTACCCGGCAGGAGCCTGGCTCTCTACAATGAGGAATTTTCCTTCATTGGAGAACCAGCGCCCGCTATCCGGGTAATCCGTCTGTGTGTCCTCGAAGTAAAGGTATCCTTCTTCGTAGTGTGTCCAGTCGCTGTGCAGTGTGGTTACAGTGTAGTAACCATCTTCGCGGCGCACGATTTTGTAGTTGGTGCTGACCTCATATTGGTTATTCCGCTCATTCCACTCGTACAGTGTCCAGGTCGTGTCCGGCAGGATAAATTCGCCGGTGGCATCATCGACTTTCTTAATGAGGACTTTTGTTTTGTAGGGCATGTTGCGAGAAGCGGTTTCGCCCAGGAACTCATAGGTGGGATAGTCTGGATGGACGACAATTTCCTCGCTCCAACCGATGACCCAGTTGTTATGCTCCCAGGCTTTTAGATTGTAAGAGGCCGGGGCTTTCAGTTCGACGATCCGATACTTGCCCTGGTTGGCCTGATGGTAGTAGAGCACGCCTTGCTTGCCCTCCCAGCCTTCAAAAAAGGCGTCGCCAATCAAGTGTACAGTGTACTTGCCATCTTCACGGCGCACGACCTGGTAATGGGTGCTCCTTTCATATTCACCTTTTACGGGGTTCCACTCCTGGATTTCAAAGGTGGTGTCTGCATCAACCAGGCCGCCGGTGAGGGCGTCGCGCTTTTCCCAAACAACGGTGCTGTACCAGGGATTGTTGCGGAACAGGTTGTTTTCGTCGTATTCTTCCAGCGCCGGACTGAAAACGTCGAGTGTCACCACGCTGCCGTCGCCCAGCTCGATCAGGGTCCCGCCCTTATTTTCCGTCAGGACGTGGGCATTGTACTCGCTATCCGTGAGGGTGATTGTGGAGCCATCGTCGGTCAGCCGAATATAATAGGCATGCTTCCCAGCATCCTCAACCTCAAAATTGGGTGTCTCGCGTGAGCCAGTCCAGTCGCCGTAGTATCCATACGGGGACTTAGATTCCACCACGACAAACTGGCCGTCAGTGGTGACTGCACGCTCGTCGATGGAGAAGTCAATCGGCTCATAGTCGGTATAATACTGCGGGTGTTCAGTTGTGGTGCCGTCGCTGTTCACAGTATCTTCTCGGACATCGCACAGAGTATCCTCGTAGTACAGGTTGCCTTCTTCATACTGTGACCAGTCATCATGCAGGCAGGTGATGGTGTACAGGCCCTCGGTGTCCCGAACAAAGGCATAGTCTTTGCTTTTTTCGTACAGGCCGCGTTCCTCGTTCCACTGGTAGAGCGTGAATACAGCATCGTCCACGATGATCTCGCCGGTATGGGCTTCGATTTTTTTGATGATGACTTTGTTCCCCTGCGGGCGGTTGTAGTCTGCATCGTCGCCGGTATAGCTGTAGGTCTGATCGCTGGCAGTGATTTCAAATTCCTGGCTCCAGTGTTCGACCCAATCGGTCCCCTGCAGGGCGGCATCGGTATACCCTGCGGGTGCGGTGACTTCTTCGATACGGAATTTGCCCAGGTTGTCCTGAGTGTAATACACATACCCCTCGGTCCAATCGGTGTAGACCGGGTTGGTCACGGTCACAGTGTACAGGCCGTTTTCCAGGCGCGTGACGCGGTAGTTGCTGCTGATCTCGTATTCGTTGGCGTCCACATTCCATTCATAGAAAACATACTCCGCATCTTCTGTGATGCGTCCGCCGGTGAGGGCGTCGCGCTTTTCCCAGGTTACATGCGCCTGCCAGGGCTGATTTGCCACAACAGCAGTAGTGGAGCCGTTAGACGGTACAGAAACAGAACCAGAACTGCTGTCCGTGGGGTCGAAACCGTGCGGGACAGTCGTTTCCTCGTAGTCAATCGTGATTTTTGCCAGCTGGTCTTTTGCTTCGGCAATGGCTGCGTCAACCATGGATTGAGCCTCATTTTGCAGCTGGGCAATCGCGTTGTTCTTGGCGGCCTCGGCGGCAGCGTTGGCCTCCTCCTGTGTGTTGTACGGTCCTTCTTTGCCGCTCAATGTGGTGGTGCTGGTTTTTGTTACTTCGTAATGAAGCGTCCAGGTGGCAGAGGCCGCGCCGTCCACTGTGGTCACAATCTGCGGGTCGCCAATGGTCCAGGTGCCGCCGCTGATCGTGCCGCTGGAAGGATTGGGGGTCAGCTTGAAGATGGCATCATCCAACTTCTCATGGGTGATGTTGGCAGACTTGTCAATGTGTACGGTATAGGTCAGATCGAAGCTGCCGCTGGCAGACTGCGGCGGGGCCGTCCAGTCTGCGGAATAGTATTGCATTTCTGGTACATCGGGAAGACCGCTTGTATCGTCATCGTCGGAAATTGGGTTTAGGTCCACAACAACAATGCGTTGCCAGTTATATCCTGCCGGAGGGAAATAAGCGTAAGTATAGTAACCGTTATCCCCAGGATTGACATAAGGGGTAACAATGTTTTCCCCTGACAATGCGCTAATAGAGTTGAGATAAGTTTGTGCTGCTACGCTGTTCGGATAATGTTCAATAATCCAAAGCTGGGTGTCGTTGTAATACTCATAGGCTGTTTTCAGCACGTCATTGCCGGTAGTGGCATAGGTCGTTGCTGCGCTGGCGGCAAAGCTGCTGCCAGCAAAATCATTTGCATCGTGGCTCTTGGACAAAAGCCCCAGCGAAAGCTGATTGAGGCCACCCCAAATATTGATTTGGTTCGCATAGTGGTTCCCTGGTGTGTATTGCCCAGGTTCCAGTTTTGATACATATTGAAATGTGTATGTGGGGCAGCCGTTAGGCTGTCCGTTCAACCCGTTGTCGCAACAGTACGCCTCCTCTCCGTTGAACCAGACCAACCAGGTGCTGACAACATACTCGATTTTTGTGATTTTGCCAGTTGTGAACGGCGGCTGTGGGGTGTTGGCGTAGGTATTAACACTATTGCCACTAGAAGCGGGGAGGGATTGCGCTTCCGCGTTGTCATCAATAGTGACATTGAGGGTTTTACTGATGGTGGTCCCATCAGGGGCCGAATAGGTAAACGTTGCGGAAAAGTCTTCGGTTGCCTTTACATAAAATCCGGAGGCAGAAGCTGACGAATCTTTGTAGCTGGCGTTCAAAATTTCATCGCGTTCCTTCTCACTGGCGGCAACTAGCTTTTCGGCGGTTGATGTGTAGCTCAGAAGCTCCACGTTATCCGGCAGTGTGACCGTTGAGGTAGAGCCGTTGGCGGGATATTCGACCTGTACAGCGATAGGAACAATAGCGTAGTCTTTGCCGTCTTGTTTTGCAACAGCCATAACAGCATTTTCTTCATTCAGGGCTGCTGCGTCCAGGCGCCCTTTGCTGCTGGCATCCAGTAGGTCATTCTGCCAGGCAGAAATGCTGATTTTGGTGTTGCCGGTAGCGACCGGCAGGCCATATTCGCCAATGTAACTGCCGGTCGGAGCATCCGGCAGATCTCCGTAGAGTACAGTGGCGATTTCATCCAGGTCGGGTTCGTTGCTACTATCCCCAGGGGCAGTCGGGTTTTGCATAGCCAACTGCATGGAGGTAATCAGCGCGGTTAGGGAACTGTAGGCTGTCTTAACAGTTTCGACTTCACGCTCCTCATCGGAAAGAGCCATATAGAGATCTTCCGCGGCATAGACGGGAGCCGCCGCCGCATCCGAGGCTTCCGTGGCGGCCTCCAACGCTGCGGTCAGTTCGGCATTCGATTGATCGGCCTGCCAAGCCTGGCTTGCCAGGCCCCAGGCGTTGATCGCGGTCAAGATACCTTCCCGGTCCAGCGCGGCAACGGCGTCCACAAATGCCTGGGCAGCTTCGCTCAGGGCTGTTTCAGGGGTGGCCGAAGCGAGGTTGCTGCTATCGGAGCTTTTTTCTGTACCGTCATCACTGGCTGCATTTTCGGGGGTTGCCACAGACACAGAAGTCTCCACCGGCGTTACTTCCCCAGCGGATGTTTCGGCATAGATCGGCAGTGTTGTGCTGCACAGCATGCACAACACTAAAAAAAGCGCCAGAAACTGGCGCAAGCGGTGCCTATTCATTCTGTTTTACCTCTTTCTTTTTTATTTAAAATTCAAAGGGTGAATAGCTGAATGTTGGGAGCGTTAGCTCTTGTCCCCGCCGTCACATCACCTCCCAGGAAATGCTGCGGTAGGTCAAAATTATCAGGGAAATGCAGGTGATAATTATGACCAGCGTGACGACTCTGTTAGCAAATTTCAAAATGAAAAATGCCGGTGGAACTTCTTCAAGGGGATGTTTTAGCCCGTTCTCCCTGAGAGATGACACGTTAAACGAAATCCACTTCTTTATGAGTAGCAATCCTAGTAAAGTGGCAATCAAGAACGCAAAAGTTGAAATTTCTGGTTGCATAACGACCTCCGTGAATCAATTTTCAAGAAGTTTCTTTACCAGAGGGAATACAGACCGCGTTTTCCAGGTGCGTCCAACACATGCAGAAAGCAAGTCATGTGCAGTTAGCGGAGAAGTGCTATTCCAGAACGAGTTCATAATTTGCTTTTCGCTCTTTGATAATTGCTCCAATTCAATCCTCCTTCCAATACAATACAGAAAGAAAAAAGAGGTACGATATTGTCGTACCTCTTTGCGGTTATATTTACTTATCAACCAAACGTGGCGCACCAAAAATGGCAACCGTCTCCGTCATAGATGTGCACAATAGCGCCTCTCGTGAAGCCAGAATTGACCATGTTTGCATAGTGGCCGGAGCTGGCCGACCATGCGGAGATTACTGTGGATGCATCGGCAGGTCCCATAGCGATATTCTCTGCAGTAGAAGCACCGTTATGGCTAAAATCAGCCAAAAGCTGTTTGCAGCGTTCCCAAGCAATATCACCCAAGGCACTGTCCCACGTCAGCGGTTCTACGCCAGCGCTTGCCCGTACCTGATTTTGCAGATCAAAAGCTGTTCCATCTGCATACAACGTCCAGTTTGTATGCAATGTGCCGTCGGAACTTGCGGCGGGAGCAGAGCCGCCACCGTAGGTTTCACCGCCTGCGGCAGCGCCAGCGCCAGACCCTGCGCTGGCTGCCGGTCGCGCAGCGGGTGCGACGCCGGTCAGCTCCACAGAGGCAGAAACACCATATTCGGTGCTGGCCGTGATCGTCACCGCGCCGGTGCCGGTCACGTCTACCCAGCCACCCGATACCTGGGCAACGGTTTCGTCGCTGGAGGCCCAGGTCAGGCTTTCGGCTTCCACATTGTTGCCCTGTTCATCGGTGACGCCGATCTGCGTGCCGCTGCCCTTTGTCACTTCGGTCTTTGCCGGGGCCAGATTCAGTTCTTTCGGCCCGTTCCAGACGCGAATCTGGGCGGTGGCCGTCATGCCGTTGGGGGCCGTAACGGTTACGTTGGTATCTCCTGCGCCTACCGGCGTGATCTGCCCATTGGCATCCACGGTGACAATGGCGTTGTTGGCGCTGGCAAAGGTCAACTCGCCGGTGAAGTTCTTCGGCACCACGGTGTAGGTGAGTGAGGCGGGGCCGTCGGCAAGGTGCAGCATCATGGATTCAGCTTCCAGGCGTTCCACCGGGATGATGACCGATACCGTGCGGCTGGCGCTCAATTCACCCACGGTGGCCGTGATGGTGGTTTCGCCCTCGGCCACGCCAGTGATAACACCGTTCTCGTCCACCGTGGCGATAGCCGCATCGCCGCTGGTATAGACCACTTCCGGCTGGGCGTTCTCTGGCGTTTCGCCGTCATAGGTATACGAGGTTTCTGCCGTAGCCGTTTCGCCGGTGGCCAGCACCAGCGGCGTTTCCGGCAGCGTCACGCCAATTAGCTTCGGCCCGCCGCAGGCCGTAAGCATGAAAGCACCGGCGAGGGCAATACAGAACAATTTGATTTGATTTTTCATGAGTGCGCGTCCTCCTCTGTTGCAATCATTGTATCATAAATTTGCTTTGCTACAATAACCAAACGCTCGGTTTCTTTTTCTGTACAGGTAGCCAGTGTTAAAATCTGGTCACCGGCAGAAAGCTGTTCCAAACCGTCTACCTGATTTCGGGCATTTGCATCTTCGATCAAATAGCGAAATGCCTCGTCCTCCAGATTGCAGTAGATGGGAAGGCTGGTTTCCTCAACGTCACAGAAGCCCACGCTGCACACTTCGTAAGTCAGCACCGTGCCGCCGATCTCCATCTGGATGTCGGCGTGCTCCAGCGCCCAGTCGGCATCGAGGTACTTGTCCAGTTGTTCAAAGCCACCCTCCCAGCCGTCGGTGAAGGTGTGCCCATAGATAACCACATTGCGGCTGAGATTGGCCAGGGAAACGATGGCGTCGGCATCGGCAAAGTAACAGCCACGGTAATCTTCATTGCCGTCGCTGTCCCGGCGCAGATAGTAGTCGTTATCCGGCCCCTGCTGCACCGGCCCGTCGATATTGGTGCCGGGAATGGTGAGCCAAGCAACCGTATCAGGGTTTGTACTCTCGTGCAAAGCTGATTCTGCTGTTGCTGCTGGGGGCGGTGTTGGTGTGGAAGCAGGTTCTGGGATGGATGAAGAGCCAGCTGCAGTACACCCCGACAATGCCAGCACTACCATTACCGTGCCAGACAGGATTGCCGGGATTCTCAGGTGAGCGCGAGAACTGGCCAAAAAGAATGCCCCGGCAAGAACGCTGCCGTGTAGTCTGGAAAATCTCATTGTTTTCTCCTTCCATATTCATTTTATCACTGGTTCTGTCCCAAAATATGGACTGCGGCAGCAATGATTTCGGCATTCATTTCTGGCGACACGACAGAAGCAATGTTGTCGTATCTATTGCCGCGTTTATATCCAGGATACCCAACATAGTATGCCTGTAGCTTTTGGTTGTACAGCAGCACACAATTATGGATCTCCACTAAGGGTTGATCGTCCACAGAAAGGGTCACGGAAAAGCGCGCCCGGCAGGACGATTTTACGGTCTGAGAGGGCCGCGAAAAATCTGTTATCTTGCAAGTCAACATTGGCCATCACCTTTCTTTTGGGCTGTGCTATAGGCGATCAAAGCGGCCTCCAGATAGTCCAGTTTTTCCTCCTCGGTATCCAGACCCACAAAATAGTGGTCAAAACGCTTGGGGTTCAGCTTCAATTTACCTGCCTTGGGGGCCGGGGCGGCCTTCTTTTCCCGGACGGGGAAAAGACAGCGTTCAATCGCTTCAACATCATGGCGCTGGAGAGCGGCTACCTCCTTGGCGGCCTTTTCTGTGATGCCGTCCTGGTCGTGCTGTTCCAGCACGGCCAGCAGGTTCATTTGGGCGGTCGGCGTCAAGTCTGCCAAAGCAGCCCCCGCATACACGGAGATTTCCTTTTTATCCACCTTATCCAATAGCGGCTTTTCCAGATTTACAAGGCGCATATAGCGGTAGACTGTCCGTTTGCCTTCGGAGCCGATCTTGGCAACTTCGTTGACCGCGCCGTTGCCTTCCAGGCGCAGCACTTCGGCCAGCGCCTTGTACCCGGCAGCCCGCTCAGAGGGCAGCAGCTCGCTGCGCTGTCCCATGTTGGTGGCATAAAAGACGGTTTTGGCCTCGGTGTCGGTCATGCCCATGTACACCTGGCACGGTACGGTTTCCATCCCGGCCCGCCGTGCGGCCTCTCTGCGCCGGTGACCGGCGATGATTTCAAAATCGCCCGGAATTGTCGGGTGTACCCTGACGATCAGAGGCTGGAGGATGCCGGAAGACCGCACATTTTCGGTCAGTTGTTCCAACTCGGCTTCGTCCATGCTGAATACTTTTTGCTCCGGGTACTCATGCAGTTTGGTGAGGGGAATATCCAATACCTGGAATTTCTTTGTCCAGCCGGAATCTTTGGCGGTCCGGCCCGCCAGCGTGCTGACAACGGAGGCTGCCTGGGTGTTCATTTGCTGCCCGAAATTGTTTCCGGCCAAACGACCCTTAAAATCAAAGTTCTTGCTCATGGTACTTACCCCTCTCTCGCAATCAGTTCGTCAGCCAGGGCGCGGTATTCTGCCCCCGTGTCACCACCGGCAGGTTTGCCCATCATGGAACTGTTGACGGCTTCCTGCTTTCTGGTGATTTCAATGGAAAAAACGGACTGCGGGTACTGCTCGCGCAGCGTCTCGGTTACAGCGGTGGCCACGCTGGTTTTGTCCTTGAATGTGAGCAGGATGTTCACGGTAGTCAGGTCAGCGTTCAGCGTCATGCGCACATTGCCGATGACGCCCTCCAACGATGACAACCCCTGGGTGGCAAAGTATTGTGTCTGCACCGGGATGATGACCTGGTTGCTGGCAACCAGCACATTGGTGAGCAGCAGCCCCAGGCTGGGGTTGCAGTCGATCAGGATGTAGTCATACGCCTGACGCACCGGCTCCAGCACGCGCCGCAGCACGGTTTCGCGGCTCATTGCCGTAGCAAGGTAGATGTCCGCTTCGCTGAGCCGCAGGTCCGAGGGGATGAAGTCGAACCCGAATCTCTCGGAATGATAAATGGTTTCGCGGATGTCAGCAGGTTGGAACAATACTGCTGCACGCATCACGCTGGCGATGGAGTTTTCCCTGGGTTCGCACCCGGCCACATAGTTGGTGAGATTCGCCTGGGGGTCAAAGTCAATACAGAGAACAGATTTACCTTTGCGGGCCAGAGCCGCGCCAAGGTTCACGACGGTGGTGGTTTTGCCCACGCCACCCTTTTGGTTTGCTACAGCAATAATGTTCATTTTGTTTTTCCTCACTTTCCGTCTCTTTTTGTGTTGTTTTTTGCAAAATCCACGATTCTACAAATGATCGGTTTGGGGTACAGCTGCATTACGCAGGGTTTCCATTCGGCGCAACCTTCACAAAGGTATTCTTCCAGCCAGACTTGTTTTTCTTTGTAGTGGGTGCCGTTCATTCTGTTAAAACAATCCAAGCAAAACTCAGCCATTGTAATCACCACACGCATCATAGCTCTCGTCGAAAAATCCGCAGTCGCGCTTGTGTATGTTCTCTTGATAAAGTTCCTGGTACATTTCTTCCAGCGCCTTTTGATTGCAAAACGCTGTGGCTCGACAATCTGCCAGACTGTTGTGGGCGGTTTCTTCGCCCCAATCGTATCCGAAATAGTCGGCGCAGGTCGAAAGGTTTTTGAACTTGAAATCGCCATGCTTCGGTGAGAACTCCCCGTAAATGGCGGCGAAGATATTGCTCAGATCTTCAACGATGGTTTCATCGTTGAAACTGGCTCCGTAGCGGGTCAAGAAACCATTGTCAAACCCTGTGAAGTTGTAGCCGACAATGGTTTTTACCTGCGCCAACACCTGATTTAATCGGGGCAAAAGCTCGTAAATATAGGGAGCATTGCAAACCATTTCTTTTGTGATGTGGTTTACTCGCCGCGCTTCTGGCCAATCTTCTGTGAAGTACGGTTTCACATAGCTGTCCAGCAAAACTTCCCCGGTGTCAATATCCAGAATCGAAACTTGAAGTATTTCATCCTGGTTAAAATCCAGGCCCGTTGTTTCAATGTCAATGGACACCGTAAGGGTAGGGATGGTCCCTCGGTAGTTTTCTTCATCAAGTTGCCGCTGCTGGTCACACAGGGACAGCAGCTCTCCGTAGCGGATTGCTTGCTCCCGTTCTTTCTTCGCTTGAAGATAGCGGGAGCGGCGCTTGCGCCGCTGCTCCTCGTGGTAGGGGGTCATTTCCTTGTCGGTGGCCTTGCGAACTTCTTCGGAGGTCAAGTATCTGTATTTTCCAGTACAGAAACGATTGGAATACATGATGGTTCCCGTATCCTGAGATACGGGAACAAAACCCAGCTTGAACCATTGTTTTTCTGTCTTGTACTTTGCCTTCTCGGCATCAGGCAAAAGGGAGAAGTACAGGTTTTTCATGGCGCTCACTCCCCAATGTTGGCGGCATTGCCCTGAATGAGCAGAGCGTTGCAGATCAACGGAAGCCAGAACGGCCCGCTCTGTGCCATCTCGTGGGGATTCACTTTGCAGTTACACCAGGTGAAAAGACTATAACCTACTTCAATGGCGGTGTATTCGTTGTAAGTACCAAAGCGCTTTTTGACGCGCATACGAATGGCCGCAAAGTCGATACCATCAAACGACACGTACGGTTTAGAGATATCGAAGATATCTTCGTCAGCGGACAAAAGATAGCATGCAGCCAGATAGCTTCGATCAGACTGCTGGCGCTCCAGCAGTGCGCCGGTGAGAATGTTGTACCGATTGCGGTGCTCGGGGGTCATTTGGATGGAGATGTACTCTTTTTTGGGCATGGGGATAGTCATAATCTTTTACCTCGCATTTCTTTGTCTTATTTTGCAGTTGTGCCTGTTAGGCACAACCGATTTACTGCGATATGCCGATTCTTTTTGGCGCTCTATTTGCAAAGATATTCGGCCAGCTGGGTTTCGATTTCCAGCCAGGTTTCCAGACCAGCGGCTCTCATATTGGGATAGATCAGCGTGGCCACACCGATGATCGCCAGGACAATCAGCACGACCAGAGCGACGCAGCGCATCATCACAAATATGGCATTGACCAATACCCGGAGCAGCTGGGCGGTGCGTGATTTTTTCTCCACGACCGTTACTTCTTCCGTGATGCCGTATGCTTCTTTAAGTTGTGCTTGACGCTTTTCTTCCTGGATACCCGCCATCAGGATGGCATGTCTGGTAGGGACGGTTTTCTTTTTCATTTTCTTTTCCTCCCAAATGGCCATTTGAGGCCGCCTTTTTTCTGTACTGTTTCTTTGGCCTTGAGCTGCCCGGTGATGTACCCGTACAGTTCATCGTTGCCGGAATACAGGAAGTAATCAGGCGTCCACCCTGCAAAGTAGGTGCGCACATCAAAGGGAGACATGGATTTGAGGATATCGTCGCGGTCTCTTTGCGGTACAAAAGAAAAAACATAGTGGATTGTGCCGTTGTCAACCCGGAGAATGTCACTCACCAGATCGACCTCCGAGGGCTTGGCACCACAGACGGCCACCAGAATATCGTTTCGCAGGTAGTCGGCTACTTCACTCAGTTCTCCAAAAGCACCATAGTCCAGAATCAGATAATCATATTTGGTTTTGGTGGCAAGGATACAGGTTTTATCGTTGTAGATGTCGGTCCCCTCAATGCGGAAGTGCTTTTCATCAAACAGCACCACTTCATCGCTGATTTGCGTGTAGGGGGTCAGACTGCTTACGGACATCTCGATGACGGCAGCTTTATAGCCCATGGCCTTGACATACAGGCATAACTGCATGGCCTGTGTTGTGGTGCCGATGCGGTGTCCGGCTCCACAGACTGCGATAGTGGTGGCGTTTCGCCCGCGCAGCCGTGGTTTCGGTAGAACCAGGTGCGACCGGGCAGTCTCGCGGTCAATCTGCGAGGGCGGAGTGACTACCTCGCTGGTGGCCGGAGGTGCCTGGGCGGTTTCTCCTGGGGGCGTCGGTTCTTCCAGGGAAGGAGTGTCGTTTTGGACGGTATCTTCGCTGATCAATCCGGCGTCGCAGAGCATCGTGTTCAGTACACGTTTCAACTCCGCGCCGTGATCAGAGACAATCTGCTCCGCAGGAACCAGCGTCAGGATGTCCCGCATGAAAGCGCTGTCTGTGGATAACCCCTCGGTCACCACGATTATTTTAATGCCGGGAACAGTGACGCAGATTCGCTCCAACAAACCAAGGGATTGATCTATGTTGCCGATGATTCGCACATCATAGACCAGGTGGGATATTTGTTCACCGTTCTGCTCCAACTGGCGTTGGATTGCTGGAATGCTGCGTTCCACGATTTCGCAGACTTCAAATTCGCCACGAAAGTTCAATTCCCGGACGCTCTCGGCGGTTTCCGGTTTTCCCACTACGACAACCATTTACATCTCCTTCTCTTTCTTTATTGTTTGTGATTTCTTGTTTTACCAGGCGATCAATTTTATTGGTCTCAGCCTGAAGCTGTGGCAGCTTTTCGTGTATGTAGATTCGCTTCGTGAATTTGTAACTTGTGTGGCCCACAATTTTAATGATGGTATCTTTATCTACCCCCGCTCGGTCGGCCAGAGAGGCGTATGTGTGGCGGCAACAGTAGGGCACCATGCGGCGGGGAGTGTCTGCACAGTTGATTCCCAATTCTTTCATCAATGGGTAGAATTGACGATTTCTCCAGTTGTCAATGCGAACCCGATACCCGCGCGGACTGGTGATCAAGTAGTTCTCTTGGCCTCGTGCAAAGTAAAAGGAAAACACATACGGCATGATTTGGGGGATAAGAGGAATGATTCGCTCTTTACCTGCATCGGTTTTACTACCCCAGGTAAAAAGGAAATGGTATTGTAAGCTGACATCGTTTTTCTCAACTCCAAAAAGTTCTTCTGGTCGTAAGCCGGTGAAGATAAGAATAAGAACTTCTCTTGCAGTACAAGAAAAACGCTCGTTGGCTTGAGCATACAAAAAAAGCCGTGAGATTTCTTCGTCAGAAAAAATTTCACGGCTTTTAGATTGCACTCCATCAAGTATGAGATAGGGCGATGGATTGATCACGTCTAGGCGGTGGACGGCCACGGCGTATTTGCAAAGCTGTCCGATCAGCAGCAGTAACTTGTTCTGGAGAGACTTGCTTTTGTTTTGCAGAGTATCCATAGCCAGTTGATAGTCGCTGATCTTGATATCCGACATTGCGTATTGCCCCAAAAAGTGGAGCGTCCGCCAGGCGTTTTCATATCCTTCGCGGGATTTTCTTCCTACTTTTCTGAAGTACAGCGTACTCCATTCGCTATAAATTTGTTCCAGCGTCAGAAGATTGCTGCTTTGAGAAGCCCCGCAGTAGGGGCAGAATGGATACTCTCCAATCTCTCTAAAGCACTTCTTACAGGTTTGCATTTTACCATCTCCTTATAAAATTTAATATCGACAAACGGGTGTCAACATTAAATTTTATAGGGCAATGTGTTCAAATGCAAATGACCTGTCTGACTACGAATCAGAAGGTCGGGGGTTCGAGTCCCTTCCGGCGCACCAAGA